>Ga0099825_1008965_pt1 | contig 11607 bp, 3 predicted proteins | sample SiratroredBW_FD_76838 | JGI IMG/M metagenome (GOLD analysis project Ga0099825, IMG submission 76838) | Root nodule microbial communities of legume samples collected from California, USA - Siratro red BW | ecosystem: Host-associated > Plants > Roots > Nodule | place: USA: California | collected...
ACAGTGGAGTATAAAGTAACCTCCCATATACCAGTATTTCTTTATTCCTAATGTTATCAAGAATCTACAAATTCATTAATAATCTACACTTCCTACCTCCTGAATTTTTTTGGATATAGTTAGTAAATGAACAATTTATGATGCTTCACATTCATAGTACTTCTCTTCTACTTGTTATTATTATTGTTGACCGAGTGTTTCGTAATTAAGGAATTAATTTTAGTACAGTGTTTCAAAATTGATGCTGCAAACATATTACAACAAAAAGAGGCCAAAGAAAGTTCAGAATGAAATACGATTGCACCATCTCTTGAAATGACTTCACAGAACAATATTTTGTTGTTATTTTTCTTTTAACTTTTTTCATATATGTAAATTAACCTGCAAATCACCACTACCAGCAAAAATCTATGAACATATTCAGACATTAATTCTCAAGTGCTCTAAATTAGTGTACAATGTATGGCCTATACTAGAATGAACCAAAGTTAGCATGGTTTAAACTACTTTAAAATCGACATATCTCCATCAATTATTCACCAATGATCATTTATATTTGGCGAAGATACAAGAAAAGTTTTTACTTTTACTATTTAAGTACAACCCCTTTTCTATTTTTGAAGATTTGTATAGAAAACAGAGGAAAAAGAAAGTTTCTTGCACAATTATTTGGATTGTTATTTTAAAAAGCAGTTCTTATGATTTTCCACGTCTATATATTGTTAGCTCATTTTTTTTAAATAGCATAAATTGTAATATTTTTATTCTATCCCCACGGTGGACATTTAGTGTGTGGGCACTCCTATTTTTTTCAATCTGGTTTTTGAATTTCAAAATTTTTCTTCCACTTTATCTAGTTAATTTATAAATATTTTATTTTTATTCTCAAAATGAATATAACTAAAATTCAAAAACAGTTATAAATCCCAATTTTCTCTAAAAAATACAACATTTTAAAAGAATTGAAAGCAATTTTATTATTTTAGAAAAAACTAAAAACATAAAATTCAAAGTACATATTTTGATTAATTTATATTATCTGAATAGTTTATGATACATTCAGAAGGCATACTTTAGTGTAGATAGAAACTAGGAGGGGATAAGGTATAAATTGAATTAGGTTGTTTCCAAGAATCTAGTGATATAAATCAAGTTTATTGAATTGGATTGACTAATAATTGATTCATTTCAATTTAAACTGAATTAATTAATTATTATTAAATTTATCATTGAATTGCTTTTAATAAATTGAAGTATATTTGATGGTAGATGGAAAAGAAATGGAGTGAAGTTGGGTTGGAATTTTACGTTGTACGCGTTCATTCATGGCTTCGTGGTTTCCAGCATGAGCACGAGCACGAGCATGGCTACAAAAAGCACAGATCCACTCTCTAATTTTTGCAGAGACGTGCACGCAATACGAACCCATTTGTCTTTTTCTGCTCTACGCGTTCTTCTTCTTTATTTTTCTTTACCCTCTTTCATCGTCAATTAACGTGCCATTTTCTATTTACAAACACATTCTTTAACACATCAATAATATAAAAACATTTTTATGTTGACTTTGACTTCCCAACATCCCATTCCTCATGCACGAAACTTTGTCAGTATTTTAATAGTAATTGAAGTTGAAAGTTTGAAACTTTGAAAGAGGGGTTAAATTATTTGGCAGCTTGAGGTGTCAGGGTATGAAAAATAATAGAATAGTATTCTCTGAGTGTAGAAAACAGTATTAGAAAATGAAGGAAAAGAGAAAGTAGTATTATTTTTTTTAGGTTACGGGAAAAGAGAAAGATATGGAGAAGAGGTAAATAGAATACCAAATATTCCATTGCAAGAGGCGCCGCAATCATCGCTTAAGTGTTCTTATTTCTAGAAATTCGCCAACCATTCTCTGTTTTATTTTCTTTGACACCGATTTAGAATTTTCTTTGCGAATAAATACATTCTAAAAGTATTATCCAAAGAAATCTATACTCACTTTAATTTTCATCCCAACTAAATTTGTTTGTGAAACCGACCAGATTCAGCCACAAGCTTAATTCTAACATTTTTCTTTTGTTAAAATATGGTGAAAAAAAAAAAAGAGGAGAGCCTCATTTTAACCCTTGGGAATTCGATTTTCCAAAGTCTGAGTTTTCAACACGTGAAGAGTGGATGAATCTAGTTGGATAAATAATGTTGGGTGGATATATTAGTTTTTTCTTTAAAAGTTTAATATAAAAAAATCAACCAATTAGTGCATGTAAAAAGTTAATGTTGAAATCCTAAACAATCTAATTATATAGACTAACTCCACTTGACTCTAAGAAAATTTTGATGACAACAAAAATGACATGTCTAAAATTTATTAAACACTTACTATTAATATCTTTCATAAATAATTCATATTATTATTACCAATAAATATGTAATATTTTCTATTAATAATTCCATAATTACATGTTAATATTGAACTTAAATTATTTAATTTTGAAGATTTGAATGATCAAATTTATAACTAAATTTTATAAGAAAAGTAAATTATGCCAATGCATAATATATTTATCTTTATGCCAATGCATTCATAAATTTTGCGAACGAAAGCAAATTTTAGCCAATATATTATCTTTATGCCAACGCAAACTGAATGGCTTAATTAAAAAGCATGACATGACACAATAAGTTTTATAGAAATCGTTGTTGTCGTTTATCATTACACTTTTCTGAAAAATAATTAGTCTTTTCGAGGGAGATATTTAACCCTAAAAGTTGACGGAAAGAAGTCTAAGACTTTGCAATCTTCAAACTAAATTGATATGAGCTTTCTAAATCAAATTAAAATGGATGCCCCCACTTAAAATCACATGACGTACGTCTGTTTTGAACACTGTCTCTGCAATTATTTAATTCAGTCTGAAGCTTTATGATAAACTTTGTTTAAGCAGAGACTGCAAACCTATATGGGGTAATAAATGTGTTAAGGTAACAACTGAAAATTAACCCTTTGTCTTGATTCAACCTAATTGCATTTTTTATATGAAGGAACAACTTTTATATGAATTAATTTTCTTACTTGATTTGTTCCATATCACTGTTGGTCAAAAGTTGTTAGGTGGACCATGAAAAAAAAAGCAAGACAAACTCAAGACGAGATGAACCTTATTGAGAGATAACATGTTTAGTAAATGTTCGAACATATTGTAGATTTCGAGATCTTATATAACAGTTATTAAATTAAGTTTTAGGATTAATTTGAGGCACTTAATTAATTTTTACTAAAAATATTTGGAAGGAAAATGGAATGAGAAATATATAGCGTAGTGTGAAATCATGGATGGTGACACACATCTAGAACACAGCTTTATATTATTAAATCACAAATGGGTTTGGTTAAGATGTTTTGAAAAGATTCTGACAAATAAAATATATTCGAATCATAGGCATTAAAAAAAATTAACCAGTTTGCTTTCACATTTGCTGCACCCTTAATATTCAAATAAGAATATTGTTGTTCGATGAATAAACCGTTTCTAAAATAGCACTGTCATCAATAACTTTAGGCAAGTTACATGAACCTCAGTAGAGGAATCGCAGAACCTAAATCATCAAATATTCTCCAATGTTTTTTTTTATATAAAAAAAACAAGTGAGACTAATAAATTGTATGGAGTTAAACTATATAATGGTCGGTCATAGGATAAGGATGATGGCAGTTGGAAGTTTTAAGATTGAGAGAATGAAGGTTTGTATAATAGGGTTTATCGATATTTGTTTTTGTTGACACGAACAATAATATGGCTCGTCAACACTAGTTAAAACAACATTGCTACCATGCCTATATTAAACTACAGCTACATGTACCAACTTTCATCTATCTAATAATAGGTTTTCTCAAACATCACATTATATTAATTTATATTTCCTTTATAAAACTTATCAATATTAGATTTTTTTTAAATGATCTATTTATTTTTACCGTGTCTATTTAAAGAAATATAAGATTGTTTTAAAAAATAATAACATATCTAAATATTTCAAATTATCTCTTAAAATTAAAGAAATATATTTATTATTAAAAATTAATTACATCAACTGTTAGAGAATCTAAGTATAAATATAAGTTTCATGAAAAAGCTGTGAAATTTTTTTAATAAATCTTTTTCCTAAAGATCTATTAATATGCTAGAATGATTAACGTATTAAGGTTTTGAGTTTGAAATAATGTTAAACTCTTCTGTAGATTTTAACTTATATTTCATTATTGTTAAATATTTTCAACATCTAAAAAAAAGAGAAAGTTTTCTTATTACAACTACTTATGAATTAAAGTAACTTTGCATTAAGTTATGATGATTTGTATTTTTCCTGTAAGTGTGGTAATTTTCTTTGAATTGTGAGTTTTCTTATATAGAAGAGTTTATCATTGTAGAAAAACATGTTTATTGATTATCTATAAAAATCATTTGTAGAATGTTTGTTCATCTATCCAAATCATTTGTGGAATGTTAGTTTATTTAGTGATTATGCAATTTCTTTTTTAGATGTTAATATATTTTAAGATGTTTTAAAATGAAAAACAAGTTTTTTTTATACGATTTGTTGGTTGTTCCTTTGCCTGCAACGGTTGATTTTTAATTTATTTTCGATGGATTGTTGAACCTATGAAATTCACACATTTGTAGTTCTCAGCTGAAAAGTAGGATAAGTAAAATAGAATGAATTGTTTTAAACACCTTTTCTTAAGGTTTGCTAATTTTTTTTTCCATTTATCAACAGTTTTGTACTCTTACAACTTAAATATAAATCGTTACGCTATTAAAATAATAAATTGTGAATATAATTAAGGGTGTTGCTTTCTGTTGTATTTGTGTAGTTGAACAAGGGGAAGAAAGAGATTGAAAAGGTTGACGATTTCAAATAATGTTTTGTTTGGGATTATACTACATAGCGACATTTTGGGCGGTATCTAACAGAAACCGCGGTCAAACACCGCAAACGGAACTTTAAATCGTATGTCGGTTGCTCACATGATGTACAATCCAACAAACAACCATGTAAACACAATCAACAAACCACGCGCCGCCCAAAGCCACCGCGTTGCTACCTTCCCAGCGTCCACCAACTACCAACATGTCAAACCAATACCGTTACTGTTAATTCCCAATCCTTCATTATTTAAAGACCACACGAATATATGTGTTTTTATTTTTTAATAGCGAATTAAAGGTCTTGAATTCTTATTAAAGTTTAGCTGAGAACTCTTCATTCATTTATAAAGGATTTTAATGCATATTATGAGAGTGATCATAGGAACACATTTTCGTATTATTTTTTTATTTATTTTGTATCATAAATAACAATTTATTAAAATCACAAAATTTTAAATTATGTTTCATGACATATTTGATTCTAAATTAAACAATAATAAAGAGTATATTGAAAAATATTAAAAAGTATATTATTAGTATTATAGTTATCAAATTTTAGAGTTAACACATTAAACTTGTTCGAGTTTACGAGTTTATCATTGGGTCACTAGTTAATTTATCTGTAGACTTATTTTCTAGCATACTCAAATAGATTCAATGTAAAATCACAGAGGTCAAGTGCACGAGTGCAAAAGAAAAGTTCAAAACAACACATAGATAAGTCGTTACACTTAGTGTCTTTATTTTGGATTCTCATTTCATGCTTAGACTGGACCTGTTGTGTTCAATTTACTGTTTCACTTAGTTTCTCATGTCATTGTTGTCTTGTTGTTGATCTTGTCATCATGTTATTGTACTTCACAATCTCAATTCACCTTGTCGTCTCAGTTCACCTTGTGTTTTATGTGAGTTTATATTATTTTTGTGTTGTATTGTCATTGTTGTCATCGTTGTTGCATTGTCTTACAAGTGCTTTTATTCTCTGATTGTGTTTCACTAGATGTCCTTCTTTGGTTGTGTTTCATTATACGTCTTTCTCTGATTATGTTTCACTAAATCTCATTCTCTGGTTACGTTTTGCATAGTACTTTTGTTACCAACAAGTTTCTTTTTTTTAAGGTGAATTTAGTTTATTTGTAGTTTTCTTTTTATTTGGAGTGTGGTTGAAATAATTTTATATTTAATTATAGGTTCATACAAAAGAAGTTGTTTGCACTAAAAAAATGAATAACTTGATTTATGTGATATATAACTTGAAGTTGAAAAATAAACACATTCAAAAAATTTCAGCTTTTCCATTTGATGACATTGAATTTGATGATGAATGAATAATCGAAAAAGGAGATCATGTCGAGTTTGAACAAATTTAATTGATCTAACTCTAGATTTATATACACTTAATATTAAAAATAATTCCATTAGAAAACTAGATAAAGAAAACTTAACATTTATGTTTTTCTAATTATTTAATTATTATCATTGTTGATTTATTGTATAAACTTATTTATTTTAATGTCATGAAATTAGTATTATGAATGTTTATTTTTATTAAATTTTTATATGAATGTTTATTTTTATTAAATTTTTATATGAAATAGATTAAGTGGAGTTTATGAATCAAGTTTACATATATTCCACAAATCTACATAGAATCTAAAGTTTTATAACCTTGAATAAATTCATGTATTATTAAAATGATTATATTTATTTTAAAAAAATAGATGTGAAAATAGCTTTTGTATTTTAATACCATAAATATTAACTAACTCCAAATAAATTAGTTTGTTTGTAAAACATTGATAAAGAAGTCATTAAATTAGAAAATATAAAATAAATCTCTAAAATGTGATAATTGTTATTTTAGTTTCCGTATAACTTATTATTACATGCAGTTCTTGCTATCATTCTAGTTTTGAAAGTTAAATTAATGTAATTTATAGCTATAAATACACCATGTCTTCATAAGAAAATATTATTAGTAGAATCTGTAAGGAAAATATAACACTACGCCAACCAATTAAATGTGTACATCATAGTCGACGTAGTTTTGTTGAATGAATTAAAATGATGTCATGTATGATAATTTATGGAAAAAGTAAACAAGAATGTATTTTAAGAAACTAAAATAAAAAATAATATTAATTTATAAATCAGTATATTCTGAGAGAAGATAAAAGAATGTTGCTTACTGTAATCACGTAGTACACGCTTTCTTATCTTATATTATCCCAAGAAAACAAATCACAACACTACTTTTGTGAAAATGGCATTCAAAAATTTAAAGAGAGAAAGGAATGGACATAAAAGAGATTGAAAACTTTGATAAGATATAAAATTAGGAAAAAAAGAAGAAAAATACAAAGAGGTAAGGTTAAGAAATAAAAGAGTATAGTGAGGGTTGTGAAGAGTGTGTTTGAAGCAACGATATAATATACCAAAACCTCGTAAAGTGCATTTCCTTTTAATTTCTGTTCCACTCAATTTCACCCGTCCGTGAAACACGTCTCGCAACTTCGCTTAATCTCATGCTGCCACGTGTACTTCCACTGCACTCAGAAAAAAAAAAAACTTTTTTTACTTTTCATGCCTTATAATTACTTTACCCATTTATAAATTAATAATCAAAATAATGTGCTTTTGCAAAAGACACAAAAATAAAACTATTTTGTAAAATATGTGTGATTTCATTTCTTGTAATCATTCACCTAACTGAGAGGCCCATTAAATTTTTGAAGAGCATTTATGGCTCTCAACATGTTATGAGAAAAACATCTCAAAATGGAGAGGGGAAAGTAAAAAAACTAATAGTAATATTCATAAATCTTACTATTATTAAATAAAATCTATACACATAGAAAAATCATTATTAAGCAAAGTTATTCATAAATTTGACATTAAACTTGTCTTTATGAAGAAAGGGTGATGTGGAAATGATGTCATGGAAAGCACGTGCAGAAGCTTCTATGAGACGAAGACGGTCTCAACAGGTCACAGCTCACAACGTTGTTCTACGTGTTACATGTTAATTTGTTTTTCCTATATAACAGCTTTTAATTTTTCATTCCTTTTTTAGTACTTCGAAATTGAAGTAACTCTTTTTGGACTTTTTTTCTATTTGCTGGATTTAACCTGCTAACGTAAGAGTTGTCTGCACGAAGACTCCTTTTCGCAGGAATGCCTTTATATTTAATATTTTTTTTTCTGACAATTAAAAACATTGGTTCTTTGACTCAGTCCAACGTTTGATTCAAATTTAATTTAATTAATAGGACTCTGCTATAGATCTTGCTGCTTGTTAATGAAGCCAGACTAAGAAAGGGTCTTTGCTTTACTTTTAAATTATTTCCCAAAATAATTTTTCACTATTCAAACATTATTAATCTTGAAATTTAATTTTAAGATAAGAATTTTAAAAGGAGTGTTCTTTATGCTATGAATAGAAATGTTCAAGAAGATTAACATTTTAAATGTAAGCAGAATTTGGAAAACGAAAGATCTTTCTAAAAAAACGACATAAATAAATAAACAGGAAAAAGTGTGATATGTCATATATGATATAAAGCATCATTATTGATTTGATTTTCGAGTTATCAGTGATGATTACTATCTTTCCCATTATTGACTTTTATTATGTGGAGTTGTATTTTATGTATTACAAATTGGGTAGTGCCTTTTTGTCAGTCAGATGTTGAAAATTTTATCAATTGGAAATTAATACCTAAAATATATATAGTTTAATGTTATTAATATTTTTAATTACTTGATAAAAATCTATCCCAATATTCATTTTTTAACGTGTATTTTTTGAATAATTAGGTTTACAACATCTTAAGTCTGGATTTCAGTACCTCCTTTCAAATACCAGAAAATTTATGACTCTATATTCACATAAAATATATTAATCACTATATCAACTATTTGTTATTAATAATTTGTAATTTTGTTTAATTTTTAAATTTAAAAGCATATTGAATCATTATCCAATTATATTTTGTAACAATTTAAGTAATTGATATTTTTTTCAATAATGTAAGAAAGTCACAAATATTTATATTTCTCTCAATTTCCCTGTATCATATCTAAAATGATAAAAATTACGGATAATTGAACGAAAGACAAACTGTCCCTAATATTTAAGAACTAAGAATAAAAATTGTGTGGAAAAAATTAATAACTAAAATTACGAATAATAAAAAATTAATGAACTAAGATGATGTTAAAAAAAACACAGATATCAAAATTGCAGATTTTTAAAAAAATATAAGGTTAAGAATTATAATTAATGCTACTCTATTTAATGCTACCATCTAAAATTCTCTTCACTTAAATTTAATTAATATTCGATTTTTATCTTTTTTTATTTTTATACCAAACTACAATAAAATCGATTTATAATTTTGAAAAATATTTAATGCAATTAATAATCTTATCTGCCTTCCTTTAATTTCTGTTTTGTCATAAAACACGTATACGCGTCTTTCGAGTGCTGTAAATCACCAACTCTCTCATGAACAAATATCTATATTATATAAAATAAAATACGTATAATTTTTTATTAAACGATGTAAAGGATTAAGTATTTGTGATTTTTTTTTCTACAATGGTTATTGACAAGTGTGTGATAAAAATAGTAATGGAGAGGTAAAAAAAAACATTGTTAAATACAAATTTAAAGTGGTTACTAATTTCAATCAATTCTACCGAATCAAGAATCCAAAGTAAATTAATTTAAATTTTTATTTCAATCAAATTTAATTCCAATCACGCTAATAAAACACGATTAGTTCTTGGATTTGCAATTTACAAATTCAATCAACCCAAACTAGATTTATGATATATATATTTTAATTATTATTATACACGAGAGTTTGATGATTTTGTTGTTTAGTTTAGATAGATCAATTACGATTAAAAAAATCATGTTAATTACTTTCAATGATAGAATTATTGTTGGCACTCTTGTGAAAATATGCTACTGTTCAGTACAAGATCAATTAGCTCCAATTTCTCTAGTTCAATTGGAAAGCAAAATTAATTTCTCCCACTCAGTCACATTTGTCTTTGTTCTAACCACAATGGACTCTGTAGAAAACTTCAATTTTCCAGTTACAACACTTTTAAGTGTGATTTTTTGTTTTCTCACAATTCTCACCATCATAAATTCTTCAACTTTATTGATCTTTTATAATCTCTCCATGGATTTGTTAAATTTGAACAATTAATTAGTAGCAGTTTTATAATTTCGACAATTACTTTAAGTTGTTCATATTTTTAATACTAGTTTTTTTTTTCTCTTTACTTATATGTTTGTCTTGGACCAATTGTTTATTTTAATCGAATTACTGTTGAAAAATATTCGTTCAGAATTAAATTAAATTGGTTACCTTTAACTTATCTTTTATAAATGAATAATTCTACTTTGATACAACTATAGCAAAATTACACCATTTTACTCCTAATTTTATAATAAAATATTATATTTAATAAAATAATATTACTTTTTAGTGTGAAATAGAAGTAAGTTACTGATTGCGGTATCAAAGTATTATCTTTCTTAATATTTCTCAATTTTTTCTTTAACAAAATTTTTTTTTATCAACATTTAATCATTATAATTAGTAAAATAGGTCTAATTGTTGAATATTACCTTTGCTAGAGAAAATCTTATCTTAAAAGAAATTATATCGCTTTATTATAAGTTTTTTAATTGAGGTAAATATTTTTAGCACATTCTCTTGTTTGAAAATATATTTTCTGAAGAGTAAGACATTATTAGATAAGGAAAACTAACATTTATTTAAATTAAATTACGATAATAGAGAAAAAGTAGTAGAAAAATGAATTATAAATTGAATTCAAATTATGATAATTTTATGTTTTGAGAATCTGTTTAGATTCTATGTTTAGATGGAAATTTGTCTTGTGTGCGACATTGTAAGTTGATGGCTAAAAGTTTAAACCGATGTATGAGTTCTGATTGTGGTTGAGTATTGTGAAGCTTTAACTTTTATTTGAATTGAAAATCATATGATTTATTTTATGAGATGAATTATTCAGTTTTGAATATTATTTTCTTCATAATTCTCTTGAATTGAAATTTGTCCGATAGGATTAGAGGCCATGAACATGAAAATTCAATATAAATTTCATTCAACAATGCAAATTTCACTTGGTAAAACAAAAACAATGCAAAATGACTTGAATTTACGTCAGCGTAATTTTTTTTTTTCTAGTAAATTTAGATAGAATATTTTATCTAAGAAATACTTGGTGAATTCCTAAAAAAAAAATACTCGGTTTAATTGTTAAAACCTATTAAAGACTTGCGTTGTGTAATTTTTAAATTATTTATATTTTATATAAATATGCTTATAAATATTATCTTCTATGAGAGCATATGATAGTTATTGATTAAAATGATTTGTTTATGATATTATATGAAAGGTATAACTGAGTTCATGAAATAATAATAGTTAAATTATAAAAAAATTTACTAAATAAAATAGCATATTCAAAATCATTTTCTTTTAAAATTCTTCAACCGACATAAAATTCAATCCTTAATAATAGAATCTTATATCATCCTAAATTTTGCGTAAAGACAATTTCAGTTGCATGACGGAAATAAAGGAATGCTCCATATTTTTGCCACATCGCACAAATATCTAGATGCGATCGCAGTGATGAAAAGGCCATA
>Ga0099825_1008966_pt1 | contig 11607 bp, 1 predicted proteins | sample SiratroredBW_FD_76838 | JGI IMG/M metagenome (GOLD analysis project Ga0099825, IMG submission 76838) | Root nodule microbial communities of legume samples collected from California, USA - Siratro red BW | ecosystem: Host-associated > Plants > Roots > Nodule | place: USA: California | collected...
ACAAAGCTTAAATGAATATTTACAAAACAATTTTGGTACATGTACTGAAGAACTTATCAATAAAATATAGGAAATATTTTGATAAATTTAACTATTATAACTATATCATAAGTTGATAATTAGTTGTGGGGACTTCACTTCCGGACTCTTAAGCTTTTATGCTCACAGGGACAGATACTATATTCAAGTAACAAAATTTTCATTACAGTCATGAATTATTCAAAAAATGCAACTCTTAGGTAGTGTTTGGCCAAGCTTTTCTAAGATTGGCAGACGCCCTTCTATTGAATCTCTTAAAGGGCTTTAGCAAAAATAAAGGTGCTTTATTTTCAAGCGTTTTTCTAAATTATTTGACCCAGGTTCTCTTTTAAAGTTGAGAGATATGCTACCCCATTTACCTTTACATAAATTAGTGTCAGAAAAGGTTAATAAATTAGTGTCATTTAAAGGATGCTGTTTCCTGTGGTGGTAATTATAAAGTAAGACAGCCGAACGCACCTAAAACAATAAAAAAAAAATCTCAAATAGGAAAATCAGTAACTAGAGATGATAATGTCCTTCTCATGCACTCCTATAGATCTATGATCATACTGTAATTTATAAATCATAAGGCAATATGAACCTGGATTCTTTCTTTCCATTTTAATGAGATGCAGAGGGACAAAACTAAATGAAATAGCATTGTAATTGCAAAGTACAAGATAAAACATGCTTTCAACACTCCATGCAACCAACACATGAAAGTAATGTAAATAGAAAAGTAAGGAAAAGGAAACATAAAAGTAAATATAGATGCCTTAAGTGGATCCTCAGTGGGACAAACATCTGATGGAGCCATGTTCAAGGTCTTCACCTGTTTTCAGAAGACACATGTTACTACTATCTTGACAAAACTAACTTATGAAGCTAATGCATAAGTGTAAGAAAAAACACAAACTAACTATATATATTCTTATTAAAACATAAATCAGAAACAACTCACACCCAAATTGAATATTCACATCAAACAAATTTTATGAAAAAAATTCTCAAAAATATTTAAAAAATATGAAGAATAATTAATTACAGTTAATGCAATGAAACTGATTATTTGTTAGCAATTGAGCTAATTTTTGTTATCTTAAAAATATTTTTATTAAGAAGATGCATAGGGTATGTTTCTTTTTTTTATTTAACTCCATATCTACAATCTATTTATTGTATAATAAAAGTAATCATCTTAAAACTGCAACTGATCATCATGCAAACACATCCTTAAAAATATTTATATAACAAATACACATCACTTAAACAAGATTGATCTCCATCTATAGTTTGCCTTCAAATAGGTTATTCAATCTTAATACCCCATTGGTAGGTTATTCAATCTTTTTCATTGAATACCCCATTGGTAGGTTATTCAATCTTTTTCATTGAATACCTCAATGTATGTGGAAACTCAGAAAAAAAGCTGCAAAAATAAATAAAATAAATAATTTAATCAATTTCAAAAGCCAAAAGAAAATCTCATATCATAAGAGTCATAGTGGAGAAAGAAATTGCAGAAACAGAGAAAGAAGGAATGAAAAATGCTCAATTCAAAACATTGACTCGTACATTTTACACACACCAATTTTTTATATCATATAAACTACCACGGATCAACATGCAAACACATCCTTAAAAAAATTAACTAACTACTTAAATATTCATATAACAAATACACATTCTTTAATTCAATATTCACATCAAACAAATTTCGGTCCCGTGAATTTCAGAAACTCTTTCCACTCAATCACAATATTTTGAGGTCAAACACGTCTTTAATCTTTCTCATTCAGTGATAGGTGTTGAACAGAAACTCGTCCAAAAAGCCACAAACACAAAAATAACAGAAAAAAATGAAAAAAAAAAGTCACAAACACAAAAATAACAGAAAAAGAAATTAATTGATTTCAAAAACCACACAAAATCTTACAGAAATCACAATGCAGAAAAGAGATTCCAGAGCAAAAGCAAACTCATCATAGCTACAGAGTGAAAAATGCTCAATTCAAATTATGGGCTCATACCTTCCTGCACACAAATTTATTATGACAGAGCATCTTGTAGTTTGATTGGGCAATCAGACGGTGAGGTTATAAGAGTTTTTTCAAGTCTCGGTCATAAATAAATTTAGGTTTTTCTTTTTTTCATCCTATTTGGTTTTTTACATACAATTATGAATTTTATTAATGGAAATACTCTAATTAAAAAAACAGAGTGATTAAAATGGCAAATGCAGCATAATAGAAAAACTAAACTAAGTGATATTGTTATGATTTCTGAGATCTTTGTAATAGTAAATTATTTTGCTTACATCTTACAATTAAAAATTATATTTTTTTCAAATAAAAATATTCTTACAAGATTGTGCTAGCGAGAATTTGAGGAAAAAAATATACATTTGCGAATTTGCTGTCATATTTCTGTAATTAAGTTTTCAAAATTGAAATGGATACAAGTTCTAAAATTAACTGGTCAAATCAAATTATTTTTTATAATACTAGTTTATTTTTATATGAATATGTTATAAAATTATAGTTCCACTCAAAAAAACTAGACATAGATTAGTATTATAATATCAGTAATTTATATTGGATATACTTATAGTTTATGAATATTATTAACTGTAAAGTGTAATAATCTTAAATGAATTGTATAATATCAATATTATTAATTGTACTCTTAAAATAATATTATTAAATATAAGGTGTAATAATTTTAAAGGAATTGTATTGTATTAATATTATTAATCGAATATCAAAGATACTATTAAAAATGTACATATTAATTGTAAGGTATAAATGATATAATATTGATATTATTAATTGTATATTAAATAAATTTATATTATTAGTATTAATTCATCAATATTAAATAAATATTATTAATTCATCAATAATTATTAAGGTAAAATCATCCATACAAGTATATTAGTGTTGTTATAGAAAATATATTCACTGTGTAAATGAAAACAGTGATATGTTTATACAAATAGTCAATATGCCTTTATCTTACAAAAAAAATCTTTCCAAAAAGGAATAAATAAAAATTTTGAGTTAGAACTGGATGTATGTTTTGTTTGTTTTGAGAAAATTGTAGATATTACTAATTCATTATGTTATATTTAGTAAAAGCAATAAATTAATACTCTGACATTTAGTAGTTGAGATGTAAATTTTCTTTTTGGAAATTGTAAAATAATAAATAATTGATAAAATAGATTTCCAAGAAAAAGTAAACATAGCTTAGTATTAATATTTTCAATTTTCCTCAAAGTATCAATATTTCTAGTATTGGTTAGTTTAATATTAATATTGTAGTTATTACTAATTTAGTATGTCATATTTCAAGCTCTTCACCTGTTTTCTGTTACTATCTTGACAAAACTAACTTATGCAGCAAACACAAACTAACTATATTCTTATTAAAACATAAATAAGAAACAACTCATATCAAAATTGAATAGGGTATGTTTCTTTTTTTATTCAACTCTATATCTACAATCTATTTGTATTAAAAAAAAATGTTATTGTAAATAAAAATAATCATCTTAAATTCATCTTAAAACTGCAACTGATCATTAGCATTTCTCACATAAATTCTTATCACTTAAACAAGATTGATCTCTATTTATAGTTTGCCTTTAAATAGGTTATTCAGTCTTTTTCATTACCCTAATGGTAGGTTATTCAATCTTTTTCATTGAATACCTGCTGCAGAAACTAAAAATAACTGCAAAAATAAATAAAATAAATAATTGAATCAATTTCAAAAGCCAAAAAAAAATTCTCATATCATAATAAAAGTAGCACTGGAGAAAGAAATTACAGACTAACTGAGAAACAGGGAATGAAAAATGCTCAATTCAAAACATTGGCTCGTACATTTTACAGACAAATTTCTTATATCATTTAAACTACCACGGATTAACATACACACACATCCTTAAAAAATTAAACTAGCTACTTAAATATTCATATAACAAATACACATTCTTTGATTCAACATGCATCATCATCTTCAACATAAACACATCCTTAAAAAATTAAACTAACTATTTAAATATTCATATAACAAACACATGTTTTAATTCTAACATGCATCATCATCAAACAAACAAATTTCAGAGACTTTCTACTTAGTCACCTAAACAGATTGATATTTTTAGGTCAAACGCGATCTTTCAATCTTTCTCCTTCAATGTAAATATGTAAATGTTGAATCGAAACTCATCCGAAAAGCCACCAACACAAAAATAACAAAAAATAAATAAAAAAAAAATTAATCGAGTTCAAAAGCCGCATAAAATCTTATCAGAATCGCAATGCAGAGAGAGCAAAATAAGAGAAGTCACTATCAACCAAAGAGTGAAAAAGGCTCAACCTTCCTCACTGCACACAAATTTATTATAAGAGAGCAGAGCATCTTGTGGTTTGATTGGACAATCAGACGGTAAGGTGCATAAGAGTCTTTTTACATCTCGGTCACAAATAATTTTATTCTTTTTTTTTCAATCCTTATTTTATTTCTTTATGTATAATTATGGATTTTACTAATAAAAATATTCTAATTTAAAAAAAAAATAGAGTGATTAAAATTGTGAATGCAGTATAATAGAAAAACTAAAATAACTAAATGATATTTTTCTAATTTCTGGGATCGTTGTAAAAGTAAATTATTTTCCTTACATCTTACAACTAAAAAATATGTTTTTTTTTTCTTTCATATAAAAATATTGGTATAGAATTGTACTAGCGAGAATTTGAGGAAAAAAATATATATTTGCGAATTTGTTGTCCTATGTAATTAAGTTTTTAAAATTGAGATGTTCTAAAATTAACTGGTTAAATCAAATTATTTTTTATAATACTAATCTATTTTTTATAACTACTTAAATATTCTTATAACAAATACACATTCTTTAATTCAACATGCATCATCATCAAACAAACAATTTCAATCAACCGATAAAGAACGATAAAGAAGGAATGAAAAAATAATGTTCAATTCAAAGTATTGGCTCATACATTTTAAACACAAATCTTAGATATCGTCTAAACTACTAAAGATCGACATGCAAACACATCTTAAAAAATTGAATATTCACATCAAACAAATTTCAGTTCCGTGAATTTCAAAAACTCTCTCCACTCAGTCACAATATTTTGAGGTCACTTCAATCTTTCTCACTCAGTGATAGGTGTTTAGAACCGAAACTCGTCCAAAAGGCCACAAACACAAAAATAACAGAAAATAAATGAAAAAAAAAATTAATTGATTTCAAAAGTCACACAAAATCTTACCGAAATCGCAATGCAGAAAAGAGATTCCAGAGCAAAAGCAGACTCACTATAGCTACAGAGTTAAAAATGCTCAATTCAAATTATGGACTCATACCTTCCTGCACACAAATTTATTATAACAGAGCATCTTGTAGTTTGATTCGGCAATCAGACGGTGAGGTTATAAGAGTCTTTTCACATCTCGGTCATAAATAAATAAATTTAGTTGTTTTTTTTTTCATCCTGATTTGATTTTTGACATACAATTATGAATTTTACTAATGGAAATACTCTAATTAAAAAAAATAGTGATTAAAATTGCGAATGCAGCATAATAGAAAAACTAAAATAATTAAAATAATTAAGTGATATTATTCTAATTTATGAGATCTTTGTAATAGTAAATTATTTTGCTTACATCTTACAATTAAAAATTATATTTTTTTCAAATAAAAATATTCTTACAAGATTGTGCTAGCGAGAATTTGAGGAAAAAAAATATACATTTGCTAATTTGCTGTCATATTAAGTTTTCAAAATTGAAATAGATACAAGTACTAAAATTAACTGGTCAAATCAAATTATTTTTTATAATACTAGTTTATTTTTATATAAATATGTTATAAAATTATAGTTCCACTAAACAAACTATCCATAGATTAGTATTATAATATCAGTAATTGTATATTGAATATACTTATAGTTTATGAATATTATTAACTGTAAAGTGTAATAATCTTAAATGAATTGTATAATATCAATATTATTAATTGTACACTGAAAATAATATTATTGAATGAAGGTGTAATAATTTTAAAGGAATTGTATTGTATTAATATTATTAATTGAATATGAAAGATACTATTAAAAATGTTCAAGGTCTTCACCTGTTTTCAGAAGACACATGTTACTATCTTGACAAAACTAACTTATGAAGCAAATACATAAGTGTAAAAAAGAACACAAACTAAAGTATATTCTTATTAAATCATAAATCAGAAACAACTCACACCAAAATTGAATATTCACATCAAACAAATTTTATTAAATAAAATCTCAAAAACATTCTAAAAATATGAAGAATAATTAATTACAATGCATCCACAAGAAACTGATTATTTGTTTGTAAGTGAGCTAATTTTTATTATCTTAAAAATATTTATATTAAGAAGATACATAAGGTATGTTTCTTTTTTTATTCAACTCGGATATGTACGATCTATTTATTGTATTAATAAAATGTTATTTTAAATAAAAATAATCATCTTAAAACTGTAACTGATCATCATGCAAACACATGCTTAAAAATATTTATATAACAAATACACATTCTTTAATCAGCATTTCTCACATAAATTCTTATCACTTAACCAACAAGATTGATCTCCATTTATAGGTTGCCTTCAAATAGGTTATTCAATCTTTTTCATTGAATACCTCAATGGATGCGGAAACACATAAAAAAAAGCTGCAAAAATAAATAAAATAAATAATCTATTCAATTTCAAAAGCCACAAAAAAAAATCTCATATTATAAGAGTCCCAGTGGAGGAAGAAATTGCAGACTAACGGAGGAAGAAGGAATGAAAAAAATTTTACACACACAAATTTCTTATATCATATCAACTACCTCGAATCAACACACATCCTTCAAACATTAAACTAACTACTTAAATATTCAGATAACAAATACACATTCTTTAATTCAAGATGGATTATCATTAAACGAACAATTTCAGTCAACCGAGAAAGAAGGAAGGAAAAGAAAAATGTTTAATTCAAAGTATCGGCTCATACATGTTACACACAAATGTCTTAGATATCATCTAACTATTACCGATTGACATGCAAACACATCCTTACAAAATTTAACTAACTATTACCGATGGACATGCAAACACGTCCTTACAAAATTTAACTAACTACTTAAATATTCAGAAAACAAATATACATTCTTTAATTCAACATGCATCATCATCAAACAAACAAATTTTATTGGCATGAATTTCATAGACTCTTTCCACTTCCTAAACAGATTCATATATTTTGAGTTCAAATACGGTCTTAGATCTTTCTCACAGAAATAACAGAAAAATAATAATAATAATCGATTTCAAAAACCACACTGGAATCCTATAGAAATCGCGCAGCAAGAGATTAGAACTCACTACTAGCCAAAGAGAGAAAAAATGCTCAACTCAAATTATCGGCACTCATACATCTCACACTTTACACAAATTTATTATAAGAGAGCATCTTGTAATTTGATTCGGCATTCAGACGGTGAGGTTATAAGAGTCTTTTCACATCTCAGACATAAATAATTTTAGTTTTTTCTTTAATCTGATTTGATTTTTTACTTATAATGATGGATTTTACTAATTGAAATACTCTGATTAAAAAAATAGAGTGATTAAAATTGCCAATGCAGCATAATAGAAAAACTAAAATAACTAAGTGATATTTTTCTAATTTCTGAAATCTTTGTAATAGTAAATTATTTTTCTTACATCTTGCAACTAAAAATAATATTTTTTTTTCAAATAAAAATATCGGTACAGGACTGTGCTAGTGAGAATTTGAGGAAGAAAATATACATTTCTGAATTTGTTGTCATATTTATGTAATTAAGTTTTCAAAATTGAAATGGATACAAGTTCTAAAGTTAACTGGTCAAATCAAATTATTTTTTATAATAATAATTTCTTTTTATATGAGTATATTATAAAATTATAGTTTCATTCAAAAAAACTGGACATAGATTAATATTAATATCCGTACTTGTATATTGAATATACTTATAGTTTATGAATATTATTTACTGTAATAATCTTAAATGAATTGTATAATATCAATATTATTAATTGTACATTCAATAATATAATCTTATTAAGTATAAAGTGTAATAATTTTAAAGGAATTGTATTGTTTTAATATTATTAATTGAATATAAAAGGTACTATTTAATGTACATCATTAACTGCTAGGTATAAATGGTATAATATTCATATTATTAATTGTATGTTAAATAAATTTATATTATTAGTATTAACACAAAAATTACTCATCCCAAAAGTCACAAACACAAAAATAACAGAAAATAAATAAAAAAAATTAATCGTTTTCAAAAACCACACAAATCTTACCAGAATGGCAATGCAGAAAGAGATTGGGAGCAATGGGCTCCTTCCTACCTTTATAACTGCATACAAATATATTATGACAGAGCATCTTGTAGTTTGATTGCGAAATCAGATGGTGTGGTTATAAGAGTCTTTTCACATCTCGGTCATAAATAATTTTAGTTTTTTTTTCTTATCATGATTTGATTTTTTACTTACAATTATGAATTTCACTAATGAAAATACTCTAATTAAAAAAATTAGAGTGATTAAAATTGCGAATGCAGCATAATAGAAAAAACTAAAATAACTAAGTGATATTTTTCTAATTTCTGAGATCTTTGTAATAATAAATTATTTTGCTTACATCTTATAACTAAAAATTATATCTTTTTCAAATAAAAATATTCGTAGAATATTGTGCTAACGACAATTTGAGACAAAAAATATACATTTGTTGTTGTTATATTTTTGTAATTAAGTTTTCAAAATTGAAATGGTCAAATCAAATTATTTTTTATAATACTAGTTTATTTTTATATGAGTAGTTTATTTTTAAATGAGTATGTTATAAAATTATAGTTTCATTTAAAAAAACTAGACATAGATTATTATTATAATATCAGTAATGGTATATTGAATATACTTATAGTTTATGAATATTATTAACTGTAAAGTGTAATAATCTTAAATGAATTGTATAATATCAATATTATTAATTGTACGTTAAATAATATTGGTAATTATAAGGTGTAATAATTTTAAAGAAATTGTATTGTATTAATATTATTAATTGAATATCAAATATATCATTAAAATTGTAAATTAAATTTGATAAGCAAAATATTGTTGTTATAAAATTTATTAATTACCTAAAATATTAAATATTTTATAACAATGATATAATTTTAATTTAAAGTATAAAATTGTACTACTTATATAATTTTAATATTTTTTTATATTGGATCAACTAGTTTCTCATAAAATCATCATTTATAATTTAGATTCAAATGTGAAACTTATAATTTAGATTCATATGTGAAATTTCATTATAGTTTAATAGAAATATTAATAATAAATATTAAAATTATATTTTATGATAAGTATACAAATAAGAGTTTAAAATATTTAATTATTTATTTTTAAATCTCATAATTTATATAAAATATTTTTTTAAAATTTATTTCTTTTAAAACTATAAGCTTTTTCTTATTATTTTTTTAGGTTAAAAATGTTGGAGATTCCACATCGATTAGAAAATTAGAGATGAGGTCTTTCAAATAGTTTATAAGTGAGTGTAAACCGTACTTTACAAGTCAGTTTTGTAAGGTTGAGTTAAACTTAAAGTCCACTTCGCTTCTTCCTTCACTTCCAAGTCTTCTTCAGCCACCTCCAAATGTTTAAAAATTATCAAAAATACTCCTGACTTATTAGTGTGTAGACAAAAATACCTTTTAGAATCCTAAATTTGTATATTAAAGTTAACGCATTTGTAAAGTATTTGAGGTACGGATGATATATTGAACGTTTTGTGGTTAATTTGGATAAATTTTTTTTGTTACTGTATGCATTTGGATTTCGAAAGCATATAATTACGGAATGAAGTATTTCAAAATATCTCATTCCGTACCTATAATTTTCAAAGGCATATAACTACGAAATAGGATATTCTGAAACTATATTTTGAAATCGGAAAACAATTCCATAATACTTCATTCCGTAACTTATACCTTCAACTACCTATCACACCAAACTTACCTCCCGTGATAGTACGCCGCGTGTCGCTGCTCTTTCTGCCGCAACCAACTACACATGTCGCCGCAAATGAGACACGTTGCCCACGTTCACTGCACCTGAAGCACTGATTTTTCTACCGCCAACGTTCGTTGCAACTCAGCCACCTCCCTATTCCTCCACTGTTACATTAGTTTTATGTAATCAACGACAAAATTGTCATTATAACATGATCAGTTTAGGAGTATTTCAAATATTTGGAAGTGTCTTAAGAACACTTAGAGGTATAGGAAGAAGCAGTCATATAAGAGTCTATTCTAGTAAGGTTGTTGGACCTATCAGGCCACACGCTATCGGGTCACTCTTACATATAAGTTTTATGTTCGAGTTAGGAGTCTCGGCATGAGAGAAGTATATTGAAAATCTCACATCGACTAGAGATAAGATCTTTTAATAATTTATAAATGGATGCAAATCCGATTTTATAAGATTAAATTAAATTTAAAATTTACTTATAATAAAAACATGTTTCTATAAACATGTTTCTATATTATGTTGACGATCATAACATAAAAAATAATTCTAACTAATAAAAATTTTCAATTGAAGTAAGTTTTTTATTTTCTCTTGAATTTTATTATTTTGTTGTTTGGATAGCACTTTATGTTAATAATAGTTGACTGAAAATACAAAAAAAATAAGAATAAGGAAGTAATAACTTTACTTATTTAATTTTGGAAATTAAAACTCCGTTGAAGTTAGATGCTTGAATTAAAAAATGAGTGTATTTTATTGATATTGGAATTCAAAAGATAGAAAGTTAGTAGATTTTGGAGAATGTTGTTGATTTAAAGTAGTTGTATTTTGATGTGCAATTAAGTTATAGTGAGATTTTAGTCAATTAAATTAATTTAAAATTAAACGAATATGAAAACAACTGTACGAGTAAGTTAATTGAGTTATATTGAAATTATGTGGTTTTTTTGAATTTTATATCGTCATTTTGAATTAGATGGATAGTATTTGTCTAAAAAATGTTAATATAATGTTAAATGTTATTTTTAATCTGTTAAAAGATGTTAGAATTGGTAGAAATATTTTATGTTATGAGAGATATGCTACCCCATTAACCTTTGTACTGGTGTACATAAATTAGTGTCAGACAAGGTTAATAAATTAGTGTCAGAAAAGGTTAATAAATCTGTTTTCTGTGGTGGTAATTATAAAGTAAGACAGCCCAACGCACCGAAAACAAAAAAGAAAAAAAAACTCAAATAGGAAAATCAGTAACTAGAGATGATAATGTCCTCCTTATGCACTCTTATAGATCTATAATCATACTGTAATTTATAAATAAGGCAATATGAACCTGGATTCTTTCTTTCCATTTTTAATGAGATGCAGAGGGACAAAAATAAATGAAATAGCATTGTAATTGCAAAGTA
>Ga0099825_1008968_pt1 | contig 11605 bp, 4 predicted proteins | sample SiratroredBW_FD_76838 | JGI IMG/M metagenome (GOLD analysis project Ga0099825, IMG submission 76838) | Root nodule microbial communities of legume samples collected from California, USA - Siratro red BW | ecosystem: Host-associated > Plants > Roots > Nodule | place: USA: California | collected...
AGAAGAAAGTCCATTGGAAACAAAACCACACTTTCTCTTTCTCTGTTTTTCTCTGTTTCTCTCTGTTTCTCTCTGTTTCTCCTTTACACCCTTTTCTTCAGCTCTCAACTACCCTCATCACAAACCACCAAAATTCATATAAATCAATTCTGTCAAAATATTGTTTATTTATGGTCTCAATATTTGTATATTATTATTGAAAAAAAAATATTACTATTGTAATAATTCTTGGAAAAGAATATCTCATTAAATTACAGAATTTTTTTATAAAAATAATTATAAAATAAACAATTTTTATAATTTTTACTGTGTATGTTGTTTTTTTTATTATTATGGATAGTTACTTAAATTTTTTAAAAATATGTGTACACAGTAAAGTAATTAAAAAAATATCCACCTAAAAGAGCTATTATTATTAAATTATTTATTAAATGTTTATTATATGTCTAGAAAGAAAGGGAAAGAACCCTAATAATCTTGAAACAACTGAGGGTTATTAGGGTTTATCAGTGACACATGACACGAAGAAGTTGCGTTTCGATTTAGTTGTTCAGCGATCGCAAATCGCAATCAGCGCTTTAACAAACAAGTGAGTCTTTTTGTCGTTGACACTCACTGTTTGTCCTTATTGAATGATTAACGATCCGTCCGTAATTGTTATATTCATTCCGTGAAATGTTGTTGTTTATCTTAGTGTTTTCACATGATATGGAAATTTGATGTTTGTGGAAATGCGGAAATTTTTTTCTGTAGGTCATTTAGGGTATGTTTGGAGAAATTTTTGTCTACTGTTTCTGTGATGTTATGGGCATTGGGATGATTAGGTGCATGATTTTTGACATTTTGGATTTGGTTCTCCATAGGGATTTTGAGAGAAAAGCAATGGCGAGTGCAATTGGTAGCAGAGTTGAATCTGTTCGAAACTCTCCTTTACTAAGGTGTTCTCTCAACTTCATCAGAGCCCTTAGCTCTTCTTCGTCTTCTGCTTCTTCTGCTGTTTCTTCTGCTCAGAAACCTAAAAAATCAAAGCGAAGAAAGAAGAACTTGTTTGAGGTGGCTCAGTTCTTACCTAATTGGGGCATTGGCTACCACTTGGCCAAGTCTCACTGGAAAGAAGTTTCCTATGAAATCACTAAACTCAATCTCTACAAGGTGCTTCTCTTTCAATTCTCAACTTTTTTTTTCTTGTTCTTCTGTTGTTTTTTTGTATTGGATTTCAACTATTTAAATTTGTATTTCACCATGATTTATTTCTCATGAGTCTCTTTCTCTTTTAATCTTATTTTACGTGTTGTTTTGTAGGATGGAAGGCATGGAAAAGCATGGGGCATTGCTTATAAAAATGGTTAGTGGCATAATTTGTATTAGAAGTGTTTCTGAATTTTGGATGTTCTGTTTTTCTATTCTAAGCAGAGTCTGCTTGTTGAAGGTGCTGACAATCATGCTGCACTTCTATTCTTCAATGATAGTGTTGGCTAGGCTAAAATGCATTTCTGAATTCTTAACAAGTGTTGGTTTTTGTTTAAGGATAGAAAAAAAGACAATAGTGCAAGGAAAGAATATAAAATATTTTGAATTGCAGTCTAACTCTTATTTAGTACACTGAAATAACTAAATTGAAATCTTGGTCCATAATTTTAGGAGCTGTTACTAATGAATGATCAAATCTGAAACTAAGTAATCCACTAACTACTAGAAACAATATAACATGTTCTTGTCAATTTAATGATTAACTCATGCAAAATTAAAATTAAATCTGCCTTGACAACATCTAAGGTATGTTTCCAACACTCCTTCTTGCCTTGAAGGCTGCAAACTCCTTCTTCCTTCAACAAAATTAACCTGCTGATTTAAAATTCCTTGGTGAAGACATCAACAATGTGATCTTCAGTTCAAGATTAGTCTTCTCCTATTGAAATACCATCGCTTCCCTCTGACATAATTTGGCCTTTGCTTTTTCAACTCTTAAATCCTTAGCGAAAACATTTTTGCTTCATAATTTCTTATCTTTGTCTCAATAGCCTTAAACTCTAAATTCAGAGTTTTTATACACTTCTCGTCATGTTTAACCTTTTCAATTTTCTCTAAAGAGATTTTACTTCTCTAGTGACAGTATCGTACGTCCTCTTCCATTCCTCTTACTTCTCTTGAGCAGACTGAGCCTGTTCCTTTGTTGCTACGAACTTTGCTTATGTGGCTCCACTTCTAGACTTGGGGGCTGCATTTACAGGACCAACTTGTTTTTCTTCAGTTTCTTCTTTCTTGTGCCAAAATTCAGTTATCTTGAAACTATTGGAAAAGCAATTTGCTTGTGAGAGGATTGAACATGTGTGCATAAATTCTGATGAACAATGCCACATGCGGCACTCCATTTCATTTGCTTGTCTTGGTGTTAACTTTCCTTGTTTGTTTCATTCGTGTTCCATATCAAATTAATTATGATCTCAGTTATAAATCACATATATTTGTTCTTATTTGACAGTGTAGTTTTTGTTGCTTCTTAGAACTTGGCAGCTTTATTTGATAAGTTTTCAGCGAATACTTTGTGGAGCATAAAGTGTAGATTGTATGAAGCATTGCATAAATACCAAGGCCTTTTTAGTACTTGTTTTCTGGCTTGATTTGACAAGGAACAACTTATTGCAGGCTTGCCATTAGCAGAGGCTCCAAAAAAAATTAGTGGAGTTCACAAACGCTGTTGGAAGTACCTACCAAATGTAGTAAAAGCATCAGAAAGCTCAACAAGTCCTACAGATACTGACTTGAAAGTAGAAACTGAAGCTAGTTGATACTTTCTAGTGACTTTGTTTAGGTCATCAACATTAGCCCATGTCTTTTCAATTGGCCTAGTTGTTTTCGACCATGCTAGATTTTTAGTCAATCTTGCAATGTTCCTTAATCATTCATGCAAGGTGTTTAATCAAGTTTCTTTTATTGTTGTAATCAAATGAAATCTTTCTACTATGAACTGTGCTTTAAGAGGTACGTTGATTGGGGACGTGGACTTTGAATAAACACAATTTTCTGATACCATCTTACTTTTATATATTGTTGATTTCCTTAGAAGTATTAAATTTAAAATTTTGAAATAAAATATAAATTAAAATGAAAATAAATAAGTGATAAAAAAATATGTATAAATTGAGATAAAAGAAAGAGTGGTTAAAATATACTACTATTAACATATTCAAGTTTATGGGTGCCTGTTTGTTAATGAGTGCCTGTTTGTTAATGATTTAAATTTAACGTGTAACATTTAAATTTTACCTGTTATTATAATATTACTGATGATGTATTTTGATTAAATGATTTATTCAATAAATAAACTTTTTTATATTGGGGAAGACATAGGGTTTAATGTTTTAGTATGTTCTTATTTTTATTATGTTCTTTCATTTTATTGAATTAAAATTTAATTGTTATAATGATTTTTATTACTTGATATATATTAATGTGTATACTAATTTTAAATTTAATATAATTTTAATATATTTATTTATATAATTTATTTACTTTGATATTTTTTTAGTTAAGATATTATTTAAGCATTTTAAATTTAAGATCAAGTAAATTTAAAATTATTAGTTGGTGAAATAAAAAAAAGATGTCAAGGAACTTAGAAGTTAAAAAAAAAACAAAACAAATATAATGTAAAGAGTGATTGAGTTTACATGTATTAAAGGAAATATTGACAAGTAAAATGTTATTAGAAAAAAGAACAAAATTCCTCAATATTTTAAAAATTTAAAGAGTTCTGTTTTGTAAGGAAAAAAAAGGGGTCATTTTCATTCTCATCCAAAATTAATATTTATTTAGAAAAAATAATGACAATTCAATAAAATCAAAATTAAAATTAATTTGTTCCACAAAGAAATAGGAAACATATTTAGTTTATTTTGAAAAAAGATTGAGAAGATTTAAAAATGTGTACAGAAATGTTTAAATCAACTTTTCTTCTTACCGTTTCCTAAATCTGTATTTTTTTCCTGTATAAATTTAATTTAACATTTAGTTTTTCAATCTTTTAAAATCAAATAGTTTTAATTAGAAGTAATATTTTCTTAAGTCTCAACCAAAGAGAACAACGCATTAGTATCAGCTATTTATTTACTTAAAAACTTAATAATTAATAATAGGATTAAAAATAAGATTTAACATTTATTATGACTTACAAATACATAAGTATTTTACACTAATAAATATCTTTAAATTAAATTTTTATAAAACTAAGATTACACAGCAACCACAAAACGGTGCGCTTTGTGCAACCTCTACTTCGTAGTCTTCTTCCCGTTCTCGGATCCAATCGCGTTAGGGTTTTTGAGAGTTAGAATTTTGTAGCATCGTCTCTTGTCATTGATAGATTGAAATGGCAGACGAAGCTAACAGAACTGTAATAACACTCTATCTCTTTCGTTCTGTCTTCTTATGCAAAATTTTAATGTAGTGTTCTTCTTCTAATCGTTTGTAACCATTTTTTTTTTTTTTTTCATTTTTCGATCCAAAAATGCAGGCGTTCCTTGAAATTCAAGGTCGCATGATCGAAACTACTGGAAAACTAAAACAGGTTCGTCATAATCTGTCTTAATCTCTTATTATTGTTGTTATCAGTGGAAAAAAACACTTTGTGCCTTTTTTTATTTTTAAAAAATAATGCAAGTTAAGTAATAGAAGAGGGTGGTTTGCACAATCTAGCTAGAGATATGAATCATGTGGAGTGTATAGTTATAAAGATAGAATGGAGATTAATGAAGTCATAGCGACAAAGTAGAACACAAATGTGGATTCCAAGCTTCATATCTCCTTTATGTATATGTATAAAGGGGATGTAGGGTTTTGGTATATACATTTTTTTTTTCCTATAACTTTCATAAATCTATATAACTACACTCTCCAAGTTATTTTTGTTTGAATTTGATTGAACCTGGCTGAATAATAGAATTTTATCAGAAGAGACCTACACCTTAAGCAATTACTGGATAATATGAAGTTGTTTTAGTACTCATTTCGATTCACATGGAGCTAAGTATTGCCTTTAATTGCCTGAGTGTATCTGGTGTGAAATTGGTTCAGCTTTATCGGTAATTTCAAGGTTGGGCCTTGAGTATGAAACCATATGAAATATTTCAAAAGAACTTTTTTTTTTTCAGAAGTCTTTTCCAGCTCAAGAAACGGTTTCCTGTAGAGAATATTCTTTTCCTTAAACCTAATGGATTCTAATGGAACGGGGTTACTCTTTAGTTTCTTAAATTGATGCTGTTTTTCTAAAATGTGTTTCCTGGGTGTGTTCTTAATGTTTTGGAGGATCTAATTAATGTCCTCGGAATGACTGTTGAGAAGCTGTTATGTTGAAGAAGAGTGATTTGATGCACACTATTGTTATGTCAGTTTGTGATTTTATGCACTGTATATTGTTATGACCAATACATTACCCTGTTTTAAGTGTTACTGCTTGTGTGTGCTCTGGGATGTGCAGCACCTGCTATCAACTCTGACTGAGAATACTTACATCTGAGTTCTGAAAGGGAATACATAATTTTGTTTATTCAGAAGTGGGATAAAAAGAAAAAGGTCAACCTCACCTGGTGTAATAAGGTTGCTGTTATTGCTGTTATAAGTGGGATATAAAAGAAATGAAAACCTTGACATTGTTTTTTGCGTATGGGAATGATACGCTTGTTAGGGTTGCCTGAGACTCTAGTGGTTCATATTATGCCTTGGCACATGCAGGTGCAAAACCAGATGCGTTCCAAAGAGGCTGAAAAAAAGCGTGCTTTCTTGACCATGGAGGAGCTAAAGCAAGTTCCTGATGATACTAATGTTTACAAATCTATTGGTATGTGAAGAAAATCATGACTTACTGCTTCTGTTCTTTAAACAACCCTACAAATTTGAAAATATTTCTGTTGGTAATTAGTAATACCCTAGTTTTCTACAGCCATATGATGTGTCCAGTTATTTTGTTTTGTTTTGCAGGGAGAATGTGAGTTGTGGCTACTTCTTTGAACTCGCTTCTAAATAGAGTACACAAGCTTGTTTTATGGGGTGTTTTAGAAAATATCAAGCTTGTTTTATGGGGTGTTTTAGAAAATATTAATGGCATACTTTAACACGCCCTTAACATGATGACCAGGTTTGTATTGGAGACCAAGGCATCATTAATGAATGAACAGGAGAAAAAGTTTAAAGATGGTGAAGCTGCAATTACTACATTACAGGTAGATGTCCTTCATTCATTTGCACAAAAACTTCTTGTCTTCCATCATTTTTATCCTTATTTTATTTCTCATAAATATAACTATTTTAGCTAAATTCATAAAGCAGTAAATACGAGTTTCCACAACCTTTGAATGACATGCAGTTCTTTATTCTATTATGTCTTTGAACAGACCTCGAAAGAATACTTGGAAAAGCAGATGACAGAGGTGGAAAGCAATTTGAGAGAACTGTTACAGCAAGATCCTGGTCTTTTTAGGCAAATCATGTCTATGAATGTAGTGTAAACTTTCCATTAGTGAAATTATCTTGTGGGTTTTCTGGTGCATTTGAGCAAATAGAAAATTTCAGGACTTGGTAAGGTGCGAGGATAGTTATTGCCTGCATCATGGATGATCTTCTATCCTTCTCAAAATGTTGATTTGGAGGGATTTTGTAGGTTATCTTAACTCTCAGATTTATGTTTTTAGTACATGAATGGGAATCCTTTTTAGTTGTGTTGTCTGCAGTTTGGTTATTCATACAGACAATTTGTTGTACATAGTGTATGTGGTGTGTGCTATATCTTTTGTGTGTCAATGCTGTACTTGGATGATGTAGCAGTGTGGTCATTAGAGGAATGTTAGTAACACTATCTCTTTTCTTTTACTTTTCTGCAAAGCCAAACAACGTAAAATTTCATTAATTTTTCAACTTTTTTCTTCTTCTCTTCGTTTATTTGCTTAATCTTTCCTTCATCAATAGTCAGGTTTTTACTGATTACATGGTTTAAATTAGGTTCGAAACCAAAACGTTTTTAATGATACCTTGAAATATTATTCTGAACGAAACAATGACAGGTAAGCAAGAAAAAAAAACTATTTCAACCATAAAATAGGTATTAAAAATAAATAGAGTAAATTTGGAGAATTAAATATATTTTGCATATTCTGTTTCAAATGCAAAATACTATTAAAAATTTATAGTACTCTGAACAAGTGAATACTGTTGATTAAAGCTATAAGAAAAGATAACGTTGACCGTTTTGAACGTGCATTGATTATTTTCCATAGCAATTTCATTTTTGGTTAAATTATAATTTTGATTTCTCTCTAATTTCTGATCCAATATTTTGGCTCATTTGCCTGCAATTTTTGTCTTCATATTTAGAAAATCTGTAAATTTGTTAAATTATTTATTTTATTATTATTGTTTTACTTGGTTAAATTATTTCTTGATGATATCATGAATGAATATATTAGATTTAGAGATAAATTGGTGAAAATACCAAATAAAAAAACATGTCAAAATTTGTAATTACATCAAAATTTCAAATCTTATACAATAAGAGGATTAAAATCACGAGAAAAAAATAGAGGGACCTGAGTCATGGATAAAAAAAATTAAAGGGCTGAAATTATAACTTTTAACAATTTTAGAGTTTTGTCTCATTTTGATGGTACAATTTATCAATTAAAAAAACGTTTCTTTGGGCGATCTCTTGAACGAAAAAGGTTTTTTCTCATAGGTTTATATATTAGTACTACAGAAAGACCATACAATCCAAACCTACATTCTACATAATATTTGTTGCATTTCACATTTTTTTTTAGTTCCTGTTGTAGGTAGAAGTAGCAGGTACCTCTATTTATGGAGATATTTATGGGGATCATGGAGCGTTAGGGTCTTTTAGTTGAGAAGATTTTTACTAATTATCTTAATTAGCCTTTGTTTCAGGTTTAATGAAATCATAATGAAATCATTCTCCAAAGAACATAGGAAACTTACTTTTACCGAGAGAAGGTTCCAAGTCAACTTCTTAGGTTGACTTCCAATAGTGAGATTATGGGTAGTTTAGTACATAGGCCTTCAAAGCTTGAGTGATATAAGGGTTATATTGAAAGTCGCAAAAAGTCTTTAAAAATAACTTGGATCGAAAAGTCGATATGAGATTCTGGGTATTTTGTTCAATAAATATGTGTCAGAAAGTTCATATCATTTAAAACGAGGAGTCATTCAATTTTGACCGTTGGATGGCGTTTGGTTCAACGGTGTGGATAAGAAAGTGTTTTGATGCTTAGTTTATCTCCTTTCCATGCCTATAAATAGGGTCATTATCAGAGACGTGTCACCACACTTCATCCTCCTACTCAAAAAAAACCTACTTGTTCTTCTCATTCTCTTGAGCTTGATTAGATATTTTCTTTTCTTTGCTCTCGGTTAATATATTAAGTATTTTTGGTTCAAAGAAGTTTTAGCGGTCGACCAAGAGAGTCAAAGATAAAAATAGTCGAGGCCATCACATTAAGTTCAAAGGAAACTCTTCTGAAGTCAAGTCCCATTTCCAATGTTGTTCCTATAGTTGAGGTTGTTGAGGGTGAAAGTTGTAGATCGGGGATTCAAGAGGAGGAAAAGAGCTTTTAGTTGAGGTCGGGGTATGAATGGGTGAATTATAAAGTTCTAGAAGAGTTCTCAGTTTTTCGAACCTGTAAGGACTTGGTTGAGTTTGCGAACGTCGCTAGTATTTTGGAGAGTTCTACTAATGGTGAAATTGTAAATATTGACTTTTGTGAGGCGAATGAGAATGTGTGTCATGATAGAGAAGGCTCAGAAAAAGTTTTTTTTTTCTATTTTTAGACTTGTTTTTTTACTAACTCTCATGTCAAGCTTCCTCTTGACGAGATGACGATGGAGGTTCTCTAAATGCTCAATGACACGCCAATTAAGAATCATCTCAAAGGATTTAGCATTTGATGAAGCCAAGCATTTGGACAAAGGCTAAGTAAAAGCATCAAAGCTCAAGATAGAGTCTTAGGCCTTGTCTTAGTTGGTGTAAGTGAGAGTGATTAAAGATGAAGGTATATCTGTGGAAAGCTCAGAAAAAACCACTTGCCACACTACAAATTGCTTAAAATGAGTAACAAAGCAAGCAAAAGTGTTTTGGAAAACTAAGTTTTGAAAATCCAGTTTTCAACAGAAAATAAATTGATTTCAGGAAATTGAAATCGAATTATTCGTGCTCTGCACCAAAACTGTTAAACTGATTTGCAAAAACACTTTTGAGCTTTTATGATTTTGAATACCCGGACTTTCTTTGAGTGATTAAGAAGTGAATTACTATCATAATGCAAACGAGAGAATTGTAAAAAACGTGTGAAAATATTATGTGAAAAATTGTGTCTGGTTTATCAAAGATCTAAGGAGGTTTATCACCTTCGTTGGAAATCCAAGTGGTTTCTTAAACTCAATTCTTGAGCCATTTTGTTTCAAGTATTGTGTTCTTGTTTTGTAAAATTGTAATTCTTTGTTTCAATGGGGATTTTAGCATGGGTTTTTTTTGGATTGGAGGGACTGCAATGTGCTTGTTCTACAATTCAGTGTTGTTGTGTAATCTTGTAAGGTGCAAGAATGTGTCTTGATTGTAATTGAGTACAATTAAGTGTGTTTAGTAAAAATTTTCTTGCTAGAGTTGCAAGAAAGATTAGATGTAGCCCTTTAGAAAGGGTGAATTAGTATAAGTGCTTGTGATATTCTCTCTTGACTCTTCTCTCCACGTTATCAATTTTGCACTGTCTACTGCCATTAGTTCATCACAGATCCATTCTTTAATAAATCTGCATTGACTGTCTTAATTCTGTGTTGTAATCTTACATGTGTTCATAGCGTTTCTTAATTCTTTAATAAATCTGCATTGACTAGTCATTCTTTACTGCTGCTTATTTGGTTCCTTTCATTGCTGGATATAGCTCTTTCTATTTGGTTCTGTAAACTGGTTCATTGCTGGACATTTACTGCATAATACTTGTGGCACGATTTACTGTTTTGACAGGTTTTAAGAGATCTGTTTTGGAGCTCTTGATTCAGCGTGTGCACCATTGTATTATCATTGGTTTTCTTGATTTGTATTTGTCTTACTTAAATCTGGTTTGATAAGATTTGTTTTAGCAAATTGTTCTTGATTTTACTGTTTCCACTGCACCTATTACAACATTGATATACTCTTCTATAGCTCTGAGTTTTCTTTTTCTTGGATTTTTTGACTTAACCTGTGCCTAACTCGCGTGGTTAATCTGTTTCCTTTTCTCTACAGTTTTCACTCTTGCAATTGCTAAAAAATCTGGTTTGATATTCGCAGAACTCAAGACTGGTTTTTTGCATAATTAAAATCAATTGCAGATTTGGTTCAAGAAGTGATTGTACTTGGTTTGAATTGTGTTTTGTTTCCATGTGTTCTTGATCTCAGTTCTTATAATTGTGGATTAGGTGTTGTTACTTCTTGACCTAAAATTGTAATATTTTGCAGAACTATTTTTGTCTTACATAGCTATTGTGATTGACTTCTATAATTGCATCTGCTGAAAATTCTTATAATTGTATTGGTTCTATTGTTTAATTCATTCTTTCATATACTAGTGTACAAATTGTCTATTAGTGTGGTTTAATTCTTAGTTGTGCTTGTTATTGTGCATTATGGTTATTCTTGCACTGCATTATGCAAGTTTATATTACTATGATTTAAACTTCCTGCACATATTGAGTTTGGTGTGAACCTTGTTGAGTACTCTCTACCTTGAGCAAGGATGAGTTCCTTTTTATGAAACTCTCACCAAGAACTCGGTCTCAGGATGAGTTCATTTGCATGAACCCCTGTCGAGTACTCTCTCTCTTAAGCAAGGATGAGTTCATTTTTATGAAACCCCCACCAAGAACCTAGTCTCAGTGTGAGTTCATTTACATTAAGTTGAGCCGAGTACTCTCTAGACCAGGGGGTTCGTGAAAATGAAGTCATTATTGCCTAAGAAAGAGAGCACTCGACAAGATACATGCAAATGAACACACTATGAGAACAAGTTTTTGTTGAGGGGTTCATGAAAATGAACTCACCCATGGGATTCATGCAAATGAACTCACCCAAAGTTCGAGTTCTTGGTGGAGCTTTCAGGAAAAAGAACTCGTCCTTGCTAAGGTAAAGAGTAATCGACAGGGGTTTATGCAAACGAACTCATCTAGAGACCGTGAACATGGTACGAGCTCACAAAAATGAACTCTCGATTGCACGAGTACATGGTAAAGGTTCACAAAAATAAACTCTCATTGCCCAAGGTACAGAGTGTCTGGCAAGGGTTCGTGCAAATGAACTCACCTTGAGACCGGGTTCTTGGTGGGGGGGTCATCAAAATGAACTAGCCAATGCAAAGGGTACAGAGTACTCGTGAAGGGTTCATTTTTCTGAAACTCCCATAGAGAACTCATTCGCAGGGAGAATTTATCTATATGAAGTTGTGTTGAGTACTCTCCACCTTGGGGGGTTTGTCAAAATGAATTCACCCCTGCACAAGGAAGAGAGTACACAACACCGTTCATGTAGCCTGAGAACGAATTTTTTGTGGGGGTTCATGAAAATAAACTC
>Ga0099825_1008970_pt1 | contig 11603 bp, 8 predicted proteins | sample SiratroredBW_FD_76838 | JGI IMG/M metagenome (GOLD analysis project Ga0099825, IMG submission 76838) | Root nodule microbial communities of legume samples collected from California, USA - Siratro red BW | ecosystem: Host-associated > Plants > Roots > Nodule | place: USA: California | collected...
AAAAAAAAAAAAAAAAAAAAAAAAACCCAAAAAAAATTAGGTAAAAAAAATTTTTTTAAAATTAAAAATTTTTTAAAAATTTAGTAAAAAATGGTTTTTTAAATTTTTTAATAAATTTTTTGTGGGGGGGGGGGGGGATAATAGCTTTTTTCTTCAAAAGATAAAACTGAAGGGGAAAAAAACTATTTCCCGAACTCTGTTATTCCAAACACACAATTCTGTTAAAACATATTTGACAACATAATTGTATGTTAAAGTTTGTACAGCAATATAAAAGACAGTTGGAAGGGAGAAAACATTCATCATTCACTAGATAAGAGAAGAAGACTAGCTATATGCTGCAGAAGCCTGTTTTAACTTCCCCTTTCATCCTAGAACTTCAGGTAACAGCATTTAGAATCTATGGCAAATCAGAAAAAAAAAGAAAAAACTATGCTTCTACTTCTAAAAAAACAACATAAGTCCAAAATTAGATTGCATGATATACGGCCTGGTTGCCACAAAAACATAGCTTACAGCGCACCAGTGAAGATTACAAAAGATTGTTTTAGCTATAACATGGACATCTCATAACATAACAACAAAAGCTGAGAAAAACATATGAAATTGAACATCAAACTCAACCTAAAACAAGCAATTAAAGCGTACTAGCACAACTTTTATCAACAAGATAAAGTCTACAATTGTAGTTCAATAGTTCAGTACTTCTCATAACAGTAAAGTAACCACAACACTTTAAAGAAGGAAGTAAATTTAACAGCAGCAAACCTTTTCCTGGGACTACGGCTTCTTGACCGGTACCTTGATCTCTGGGCCGTTTCAATAATCCTTCCTTTGTGACTGCAAATTGAAAAAGTTAACTAAGCAATGGATGAGCACATGTCATCTTCATGCAAATCATTAAATTGGAGCAAAAGGGCAGTCTGATTATTGTTTTTTCAAAATGATTTGTTGTTAAAAAGGTGAACGTTTGAAACTGATCATTTTCAAACCCTGTCGACCAAAACTTATAGAGAGAAAATTGGGAACACAAATTAGATGATATCATGATCTTCAATTCTTTGCAGCTCTCAATCTCAAACCCTACCAACACCACCATTGCCACAGGGAATGCTAACACCCCCATCCCCCAAACACAACAGTATAGGTTTGCAAATTAAGTTAAATCAACAGTGAATCTCATAGAGACGCAGACAATGGCAAAACTTCACAAGAGAAAAATAGAGTTTGTGAAATAATCCCATCAAGTAACTTTTATTTCCAAAAACAAAAATCCACCCAATGCAGTAATTACATACAGTACAAACAAAATGAATGTTGATTCAACAGAGGGCAACAACAATACAATTTACAACGCATATGAACAAGAAAATGAACAAATAAATAAATAACAGAAAAAAGAGACAAAGGAAACACTTACATCCTCTCAGCATTAGGCCCATACTTCGCAAACTGGACCGTTATTTCACGACCATCAACCATTCTTCCTGAAAAGATTACAGGACTCCTCCATTCAGAATACAATCAAACAAATCAACGAGTAAAAGAACTAACTAAAAAGAAGAAAGCATACCGTCCAGCCTATCAACGGCCTTTTGAGCCTCATCAGCATACTTGTAACGCACAAAGGCAAAACCCCTCGACTCGCCAGTCCTTCAGGACAAAAATAAAAATGCAGAACAAATCATTAAAACAAAGAAAAATATAATGAATAAACGGTGGTAAAGAAATTGAAATTGAAATTTGAAATAACCTTCGATCCTTGGGGATGAAGATGTCGACGACCTTCCCATACTTGTCGAAGAGAGGAAATAGGTCATCGGCAGTGGTACCTGCACGCAACGAGATCGAACGTAAGATTAAGGGTTTAGCACAAGAATTGAAAAGAAAGAAAAAAAAAAAAAAGAAAGAGAAAGAGAAGCTACGGAAGGTGATGTTGAGAACGAGAAGAGAGTAAGTGTCGGAAATGTCAGGGGGACCAGAGCGTCCGAAGTGAGACATGGTTGTTAGCAGAGAGAGAGAGACAGAGCCGAAGAAGAAGATTGTGAAGATAAGAGATAGATAGGGAGAGAGAGAAAGAAAAAGATTAGGGATTAGGAAGAAGAAGAAGGGCTAGGGTTTGAGTTAGTGAAGCGTTGGCCGCATAACAAACCTTCTTGAACATTCGCTCTGCCTCCGCCTTTATTTATCTTTACATGCAACTCTTTTTATCTTCTTTTTAAAATATATATATTATTTTATTTTTCAATATTAACTTTTAAATTATTAGTTTGGATTATAACTTAAATTTCAAATTTTATTATTTATTTTCTCATAGTTGAATAACCTAAAATATTATTTATTTTTAAATCAAAAATTTTATTACATAAAATTTATATTTATCAAATACTTAAATAAATAATTGTAAGATGTCGGATCATCACATCTTAGCTTAATTTAATATTATTTTTAACTTAATAAATTTATTTAAATTATTAAAAATATTCAATAAAGTTAATATTAACAAAACATTAACTTTTTTATTTTTATTTTAAAATTTTCCTCAATTTCAATTTGATAAAAATAGAAAATCAAGTCAGAATTTTTTTTTTCTTTCACGACAATGGACCTACACATATTTCATGTTTGGCTTTTATGAATTCTCAACATAAGCATCAACGTTATTTGAATAAATTTAGTAAATAATATGCAGCCGGGATTTTTTTTTTCTACATGCGAAAAAGTTTTCTCATTTCAGTTTAGAAACATTATTTTCAAAACACGGCCTCTTCTTTGATTAAAATTATTTAAATTAAAAATTGTGTGAGTCCTATATAATATTTAATCAATCTCCTCTCATAGTTTTGTAATTTAACTGAAAAATGCTTTGGAACAAAAAAAATATTAGAATACATTTTTAACTTTTTTTTTTTACTTCTGATTTTTTTTACTGATTTAAAATCGATCTCTATCTCTCACCCCCTCTCTCGCTCTCTCCCTCCCTCTCCCAGCTATCATTCTCACTCTCTATGTCTCGCTTTATTACTCTCCGTCTATCTCTCTCTCCCCCTCTATCCCTAGCTCTCTCTCCCTTTACATCTTTGCCTCTCTCTTACCGTCTTTCTCTTTCTCTCGGCCTCCCTCGTATATATACTATATATGTATACATACTATATATGTATATATATATATATATTTATTTAGTTTCTCCACTCAAATTAAACTTATCACAATTATTTTGGCTAATAAATCACATGTTTTTGCACATTGCTCATAAATAATATGTTTTTCAAATAATTTTATTATTGAAAATGTGTTTTTTTTCAGCGTTCATCTTTAATTTGATTTTATTTCTAAAATTATTTTAATCTTTTGTCTTATTTTTGCTTATGATTTTTGCAAGCTTTAAAGTGAATACTTTGAAGATGATTGATTTGGTTAAGTTGAGAAAAAGACTTTATTATTTAGTAATTAACAAATAAAAAATAGATATTTCTCTCACTAACATTGTCCATATTTTTACATCCACAACATGGGTATGCATATTTTGTTTGATATATTTACCATCAATTAAAGATGTGATGATTTTAAGATTAAAAATTTAATAAATTAACACCAAATAATTTAAATTAAAAACAATGACCTCTACTTAATTATTGTTTAAGAAAAATAACATTATTATAGTGCAATATTAAAATGACAGGATTGTACAAAATATTAATTTTAAGATAATAGACCATTACACCACGAGTTAAAATTAATTTTTACATATAGAAATTCTCTTATATAATTCATTTCAATTATGATAAAATCACAATAAAAATGACCAAATTAAAACACTTTTATAAGCTCGTAATAAAATCAAAGAGATGAAAAAAAAAACACAAAAAAGAAAAAGATAATTTTGAATTCTAACATATAAAATATAATAATTTAAAATTAAATAAATATTTTAAACTTTATGGTCAAGTTTTGAAATCAATCAATATTTATAAAGTTAATTATTTTGGTTTAGATGCTAGGATTAATCTGAACACTACAGTGTAAAAAGCTATTACATCCTTTCACAGCTGTGTTCAGAAAAGTGAGAAAGAACCTGTCACCTACCTCTCTCTTTATTTTACAAAAACAAAAACTTCACCCCTTTAACCAATTACTCTACACTCAGCACTTCAAAACGATTCAGAATCAAGAGATTATTGGTACGAAAAATTTCAATTCGTGCATTGCACCGCGCACACTGGCAGAGAGACGAAACCACTACACTGCCAGCGCATGTTGCAGTTGTTGATTCAGTATTCCCAACGCAGAATTTCAGTTACGACTAAGCACCGCGTATCGTTCAAATTCGCACCAATCGATAACAACTAATCATCACCACCATTCCCATTTCCCATGGCGAACCCTAAAACCAAGAGTTCTCATTCGCTGGGTGGCGAGAACGATCCCGAATCCTACGAATCGCGCTGGGTTTTCCAGGAGGACGAGGATCCCTCCGAGATCGAGGATTTTGACGCCGCCGATTTGCGCCACCAGCCTATGTTTGATTCCGAGGACGAGGACAATGCGGAGCAGAGACTCGTTCGCACCGGTCCGCGGATCGATTCGTTTGATGTCGAAGCTCTCGAGGTTCCCGGCGCTCAGAGAAACGACTACGAGGTGATTCCGAGCTTGATTTCCGCATTCGAAGCGTTGATTGTGATGTGTTAGTGATGCGCATATGTTGTGTTGTTTGCATTCTCTTATTGCTCGTCGTTGTCGATTTGTGTGTTGTTGCAGGATATTAGTGTGGGGAAGGGGATTCTGTTGGCTTTTCAAACTCTCGGTGTTGTTTTTGGTGATGTTGGAACGAGTCCTTTGTATACGTTCAGTGTTATGTTCAGGAAGGCTCCTATTAATGGAAATGAAGATATTCTTGGAGCTTTGTCGCTTGTTTTGTACACTTTAATCTTGATTCCTTTACTGAAGTATGTCCTTGTTGTTCTCTGGGCCAATGATGACGGGGAAGGTATGTTAACTTGGGTATTTTAAAAATAAGTATTCGCTATTATTTTCTGTTCTTTCTCTTTTTCACATGGTGTTCTGTACTCAGGCTTATGCTTTTTTAAAATCACTGCAGGTGGTACGTTTGCATTGTACTCGTTGATTTGTCGAAATGCTAAGGTGAGTCTTCTTCCCAATCAGTTGCGATCAGATGCCCGAATATCGGGTTTTAGACTAAAGGTGCCATCTCCCGAGCTTGAAAGGTCTTTAAAAATCAAGGAAAGACTAGAGAATTCGCTGACTCTCAAGAAGATTCTACTATTATTAGTTCTTGCTGGTATTTCGATGGTGATAGCTAATGGGGTGGTTACACCAGCAATGTCAGGTTGTTTACTGCTGTTGTGTCATATACATATTTTCTATAACTTCTTTTAAAATTATATTTTGTCGTCATGTGTTGACATCATGTTGCTTTTGTACCTCGTCACTGTTGTTTTTCAGTAATTAATCACTTTTTTTTCTTTATTCCTCCATATTAATTCTTGCTTTATATCCTTTTCATTCTGCAGTACTATCATCTGTTAATGGTTTGAAGGTTGGGGTAGATGCAATTAAACAAGGTATTATGCTAACCTATTGACAAATGTATACTTAATAGTTATTAGTTGATACTTGCATTCGAGGTTGTTATCCACAAACACAACTAGAGAACTTTGACTTCTGTCTTTCTTCTATGGAATAAATTTTTGGAGCTTTCCCTATAAAACAGTCATAGTTTTGGAGGCTGCCTTTTTGTATATATAATGTTGTCTGAACTATGCTTTGGTCCTAGCGTTGAACAGACTGAGTCATGTATTTTTAGAATTCTTTTTCTGTGCATGTCATTCCAACCAAAGTGTAATAGTATGGGATGTGGTTCTTATATCCCGGTGGAGACTGTAGATGAATTTGGCTAAATATTGTTATTTTAGTATAAGTTGTGTAGTTGAATTAATATTTTCTTCTTTTTCCTTTATTATGCAGATGAAGTGGTGATGATTTCTGTTGCCTGCCTTATTGTTTTATTCAGTGTACAGAAATATGGAACAAGTAAAGTGGGGCTTGCTGTAGGACCTGCCTTGTTTATATGGTTTTGTTCTCTGGCGGGCATTGGTGTATACAACCTTGTTAAATATGACAGCAGTGTCTTGAGGGCATTTAATCCTATTCACATATATTATTTCTTTGCAAGGAATTCAACTAAAGCATGGTATTCTCTTGGGGGCTGTGTTCTGTGTGCAACTGGTAAGCACATATATGTAATACGGTCGATTCAGTAATATATGTTCTGCTTCTCTTGTATATTTGTTGATTGAATTCAATCTGTGTTTCTTTTTCTGTATTTATAAACCAATTCTTTGGTAATCTCGAAGTACTCATTTGCTAAAGTTGAGTAGAGTTGATTTTTGTAGAAATGATTTTGAACTGTTGAATGTAATTGGGATGTGTGCCAATATTCATCTCAATCACAAATTTAACATATAGGCCTTAAGTTTTCGCTCGCTATCTTTATCTTTAGATGGAATAACATCCTAATGACTTTTATTAGACCGTGAGGTTCATTGAAGTATTGAATCTTCCTTCACGTGGTGTTGGAGAAAAATATTATTTTTAACCGCTTGAGTAATTGGTAGGACTACTAAAATTCTTTAAAATTATACTTTTTGTAACGAATTTATTCTGATAGGATGAATAAATTAGTAATGGACAAATTCATACAAGATTTGTTAAATCCCAGAAGTTCGGAATGGATTCATTATACTCACACACTGGTTGAATTTGGTTGGTTCATTTCTTTGTGAGGGTATACAACTAGGAAGACCAAAATTAAATATGAAATGTTCATATTTGGAATCAATACAACTTCATGAAGTCTGATATGCTATTGTTACTTGTACAAATAGTCATAAGTTGGGTAATTTTTATACGACAAGACTTGAAAAGAGAGAGAAAGTAAATATTTTATTAATTACAATAATAACAATTACATTCTCAACTCTATTTATAACAATCACACTCTTGAAAGAGAAATAAAAGTCAGCTGAAATGAATGTGTAGATTCAAGGGATATTCTTCTTAATAACTCTAGAGATATTAGGATATTTTTATTCCAATAATCCCTTAATTAAAACACTCCCCTCAAGTTGGTAAATGATATCAATCATTCCCATGTTTTGGTAGGGACATAGGTCGTAACCACCATACTTTTTGTATATTTGCTGAAGTGCGTGCCAATTTCAATATATTGGTCCTATCATGTTGTACTAGATTATGAACAATGCTCATGATTGACTTATTATCACATTGCAATTGCATAGGGATGTCAACTTTCATTTTAATGTCATCTAATGTGATTTGCATCTAGAGTTCTTTACACACTTTGAGCATGTGCTCGAAATTTAGTTTCTGCACTTGAACTATATACTCTAGCTACTCTAGCCTGTTTATTGGTTCTCCAGATGACCAAACCTCCCAGAAACATACAATACTTAGAGGTTGATTTTATTTTTTTTTATTTTTTTTTTCTTTCAGTAATGGAACTTGCATAGTCTTCATCATTTCATATCATTAAGGTCAAAGTTTCTCTTTTTTTCTGAATAATAGCTCCTTTCTCGGGCTTGACTTCAAGTACTGAAACTATTTTTCAATTGCTTGCATGTGTCTTTCTCTTTATCATGCATAAACTTACTTACCACACTAATTGCATGAACAATATTTGGTTTCGTGTGTGATAAATAAATAAGTTTTCTTACCAATATCTGATATTGGGATTTTTCTATAAGAGAGCTCTCTTCACTTTAATTTTATGATTCTGTTTAATAGGACCTTTTGAGGGTCTACATCCTAGCTTGTTTTTGTGAGGAGATCAAGAACATATTTTCTTCAGGAGGTGAAAATTTTTTAAGAACCAACCTCTATTCCAAGGAAATACTTGAGTTTTGCCTAGTCTTTCATATCAAATTGGGCCTTTAATTTTTCCTTTAAAGCCAATTTCTTTATTTCATCATCTCCTGCAAAAATCATGTCATTCACATAGACCAATGGTAGTGTAAGTTTAACAGTAATGAAGTGTGTTATGAATAAAGTATGATCTTTTTGACATCACTTATATCTTAAGGAAACCATTTCTTTTATAACTCCGTATCATCTTACTAGGTGACTTATGCCTAATTTAATCTTACAAAATCGACTTGTGAGGTAAGGATTACATTCCACTTATATATATATATGTGTGTGTGTGTATTTCGGCCTTATTCCTAGTCAATGTGCGATCTCTAACAATCGAAAGTATAATTTAAACCTAACTCAACCTCATAAAACTAACTTTAAAGGTGAGATTGACATCCACTTATATTGTAATTTGACCATATGTCTAATCGATGTAAGATTTTTAACATCTTAAGAAAGTAGAATTTAAGTATTATACAACTTAACAAAACTAACTTTTAAGGTGAGATTTACATCAACTAATGTACTATAATTTGACGATATCTCTAGTCATTGTAATATCTCTAACACATCCCCTTACATCGAGGACTAGACATGTTGAGCGTGGGACTAGAGGAGAACCCTATAGCAGGTGACACAACAAACCCAACAAACTTGATTAGGATGGGCTCTGAAGATTGAATGACCTTGATACCTTCTTAAGAAAGTAGAATTTAAGCTTAATTTAACCTCACAAAACTAGCCTTCAGAGTGAGGTTTGCACCAATTTATATATTATAATTTGATTATATCTCTACTCAATGTGGAATTTCCAACAATAACAATAACACCAATTACATTCTCGTCATGTCTATTTGTAATAATCAAACCCTTTAAGATAAGGAAATATAGATATGCTTTTATGAATAAGAAGATTTTGAAGATATCTTGTCCTAATATTGTGGAAATATTGGGAATATTCTTACCTTAATAATCTGCTATTTACAACATTATCCCTTCCCTTCGAAACCAAAATCTCTCCATATTGTGTAGTGAATGAGAAATTTGCATTTTGGAATTGCTGGCAGGTACATATTTTTTTAACTGTTGATTAACATTGTTACCGTATCATGTTACAGGCTCTGAGGCTATGTTTGCAGATCTTTGCTATTTCCCTGTACGGTCAGTTCAGGTAATGAATGGTGACTATGTTATAATGCTTATGTTTCCATTATACTTTCTGTATCTTATAAACTAATATTTGATGAAACCGATGGTGGTTCTTTTGTAGCTTACATTTGTATTTCTTGTTCTACCGTGCCTACTGTTGGGTTATTTGGGTCAAGCTGCATACCTTATGGAAAACCATGCTGATGCTGGCAATGCCTTCTATTCTTCTGTTCCAAGTAAGTGTTAGTCTACTTAGTTTCTGTACTAGTGTTTATCAACATTTCCAGTGACATTTCTTTGCACTTTACGGAACCTTCATGCAAGACTATTTTATGTCTGCAGGTGGGGCATTCTGGCCAACTTTCCTCATTGCTAACATTGCTGCGTTAATTGCAAGTCGGGCTATGACAACAGCCACATTTTCCTGTATAAAACAGTCTGCTGCACTTGGTTGTTTCCCTCGTCTTAAAATAGTTCATACGTCTCGGAAATTTATGGGACAGATCTATATCCCTGTCATAAACTGGTTTCTCTTGGCTGTTTCTTTGGTGTTTGTCTGTACTATATCCAGCGTTGATGAGATTGGAAATGCTTATGGTAATGATTTTGTTTCAATCACTCTATTTTTGTGTTCAAAGATAATTTTGTCACTCTTATCAGCCTATACACATGACATGTCAAATTTTAAATAATTTTGCATTTTGAATGGGATCAATGCATATAGATATTGCAACTGGTTGGGAAGACATTGAGCTTCTCTCATATAATTTCACTTGGAAGAATAATAATAGTGGGGGTGGAGCCGTGACCAAATTTTCTTTAAGAAACCTTTTAAAGTGTATGAAACCATATTTGTGCAGTTTTACGAATACTGACTTTATTAAAAGAAAAATGACATTCTGTACAAATATAGATATTTTTGCTTGCATTGACAACACTTTTAAGTGGTAGCGGCTTTCATTTTATTCCAAATGGACGTGGTCAAACATTGATCCCTTTTTTTTAGTTTATTAGTCGGGGGACAGGCAGGTTACCGCTTTTCAAGGTTAGGACGTATCACAAGCTTCAACAAGGGATTTACCCACACCCACTGATTGGAATCAAACAAAAATTTTATGTTGATGTTGGTCGAACTCTAACCCTCATTGGAAACCGGCAGTCTACTTCAGGACAAGCTTTCACCTTAAGTGTAAATTTGTAAAATGAATACATTAATAGTAATTTGATTCCACTGATATTACCTTTATTATTTTTTTACTACATTACATAAAATAATATAAAATACAAATTTGTTTTCAGCTTGTTCCTTTGTCGTCTTTCAGGCATTGCTGAGCTGGGAGTGATGATGATGACCACCATTTTAGTAACTCTTGTTATGCTTCTGATATGGCAGATTCACATCATTGTTGTGCTGAGTTTTGCCGTAGTCTTCCTGGGACTGGAGTTGACTTTTTTCTCATCAGTTTTGTGGAGTGTAACAGATGGAAGTTGGATCATATTGGTCTTTGCTGTATTGATGTTTTTTATAATGTTTGTGTGGAATTATGGGAGCAAGCTCAAGTATGAAACTGAAGTAAAGCAAAAACTGTCAATGGATTTGATGCGAGAATTAGGCTGCAATCTTGGGACAATACGAGCTCCTGGGATTGGTTTGCTCTATAATGAGTTGGTGAAAGGAATTCCAGGCATTTTTGGCCATTTTCTAACCACGCTTCCAGCAATACACTCTATGATTATATTTGTGAGTATTAAGTATGTTCCAGTTCCTATGGTGCCTCAAAGTGAAAGGTTCCTTTTTCGGCGAGTTTGCCAGAGAAGCTATCATATATTTCGTTGCATTGCCAGGTAATAAGCTAAATATTTTAAATTTTGGGATATTTGCGCATTTTTCACTTTTATTGGAACAGTGGAAGTGTTATCTTTTGAAAAGCGGAATGGATTGTGAGAAAAAAGTCCTATATACATATTACTTTTGGAATTGTGCTATAGCTTTACATGAAATCTCAAGAAAATAGTCAATAATACAATGAAAAGTCTCGATGATGTGATTGTTGGTAAAGATATTTAGTTCAGGAACAATTGATAAGTGGCTACCTGAGTTAATAAATGGTTGCTCTTCAGCCACTTATCGACAGGAATACTTATTACTATCTTTTTATTTTTTCCAGTAATATATATACTTTAATTAAAGTGTATTTCGTTTTTCTCAAACCTATAAGCCTGACCAGTTTTCATATTTTCAACAGATATGGTTACAAAGATGTTCGCAAAGAAAATCACCAAACTTTTGAGCAACTGCTGATGGAGAGCCTAGAGAAGTTTATACGGCGTGAAGCTCAGGAGAGGTCACTCGAGAGTGACGGGGATGATGATTCTGATTCTGAGGATGAGTACTCTGGTTCTAGGGTTCTCATAGCTCCCAATGGGAGTGTTTATTCACTTGGCGTTCCTCTTCTGGCTGATTTTATAGATACAAACATACCCATACCCAGTTTTGAAGCAAG
>Ga0099825_1008973_pt1 | contig 11598 bp, 4 predicted proteins | sample SiratroredBW_FD_76838 | JGI IMG/M metagenome (GOLD analysis project Ga0099825, IMG submission 76838) | Root nodule microbial communities of legume samples collected from California, USA - Siratro red BW | ecosystem: Host-associated > Plants > Roots > Nodule | place: USA: California | collected...
TCGTTTCTTGTTTTCAATATTTGTTTCCTTTACTAATTGAAATTGTCGAATAATTTTCTCATTCCATGGTTTCGTACGCATCCACTCTTGTTTTTTCACGAAGAATGCAAACAACAATTTCTCTTCTGGTGGTTTAAAATCCTATAAAGCTTTAAAGGTTCACATTAAAGAGGGTGGGAAATGAAAGAAGCAGATTAAAGAAAAAATTCAACGTTTGTGGCAGCAGAAGATGGAGAAGCCATGCTGATTCTAGATACCATGTGAGTGAAAATCGAGAAAGCATAGAAAGAACGAACAATTGCGTTATGTAAAATCTAATTGTTACACTGCAGAGCGGAGATATATGAACAATGCACAGAGACACTGTAGTGTACGACAACCATGCATAATATACTACTTCAGCAGTGTATATCACAGCCATTCATGATAAACTACGTAATAATTGCTCGTCACTTCTCCCGATGTCTTTCTTTTATTTTCTTATCAGCAACAAAAACAGACAGACTAGTAGAAACGGAGCTACAAATTAGTTTACACTTTATTCTTAAACATATAAATTGTTGATCCATTCTACTTTCAGTAAACTACATTGACGCTGAAGACTGTGTGTCAAAAATACGATTAAGAGTTGCAGCCAATCGAACTCCTCCTTGAGCTAACCGCAAATTTACTATCGGATAACGAGAGAGGAAGTATTCATCTGTAGAGTACATTTTCATGGTATAGTTAGAACAAAATAAAATAAAAGATCATTTTTCATAATTTTGAAAACTACCATGGCTTACCATCTAGTACTGAACCTTCAGAGGCACCTTCGTAAGCCCACACACAGGCATCATCGGCACTTTCAGATGCATATCTAAAACATTAACCATGTTAATTAACAACGTATAAGTATTGGTTCTCGTTTTAAAGCAATTTGCAATCAAAATCTTAACCGAAAAAGAAAAGCAAATAATTGATTCCAATAAGTTGTGTAAATCCAAATATACTTTGAAAGAAAAAAAAAAGAATAAAAATAAAACAAAACTAAAGAATTCTTGGAGAATAAAAAATAAAAGAAGTTAACATTTTTTAAAGATCTTATATTAACTAAAAAGAGGATTAATTTATAATATATAACTAAAAATAAATCTCATTTCACTGAACTGTTTTATAGAGTTGAATTATGTTTAAATTTTATTTTTTAATATGATATCAAAACTATATTACTCAAGATTTTGAATCACACCACGTGTTCTTTGATTTACTTACTCGCTAAAAATTTTATATAGGTTAGAATAAGATCAATTTACATTTACATATGTAAATGAGAATAAACTCGATCAAAATGAACTTAAATCTTAATAAAAATATAGTTTAGATAGAATATTTTTTATAAAATATGTCTGACAATAGGAAGGGATTCTAAGGGACATACATAGCTGGGCATGATATGTCATCGTTTTTGCAGTTCTCCCATTCTTCTACTTCATCAGCCCATGCTCTCTGTTCATTAAAAGAAAAACATTAAAAACAAACTTGAACGGACAAATCCTTAGGTCGAAGATAATAGAAGAACCACACAATACCGTAATGTTCTTTTGAAGTGCACTAACGAAATCGTCAATGTCGTCATAAAATCTTTCAACCTCTGTCTCAATAATGCTAGCATCCCAAACCTGTATGCATATATGGTGTATATAAATAGTATATTATAGCAGAAACACATGATACTATTGTATGGTTGAAGAAAATTATAATTTAAACCTACATGGTGAAGCTTTTGTTTTCTTCTGTACCAGCGAACACTGATGTCATTGCCACCCCTGTCTGATACAAAGCCACAATGCAGAGGCTGTCCATAAAGCGGAGGTTAATTAATATGAAAGAGTAATATATTCCTTTCAAACCTTTATTTTCAGTAAGTTAAATATTTTATAATTTCTTTGAAATATTTGATCTTGTTTATTTTAATCCATTAATTTTTACATCAATATCTATGAACTAAATTTTTTTCTATAAAAAGCTATTTCAAGGAAATTTTTAAAATTTAATATACCAAAACTTAATAAGAGTTAAAGATAAACTAAAAGTAATATTTAAATATAGGTTGACCAATATAAAAAGTATCTAGTAAATACTTGAAAGTAAGTTATTTTAAGAACTTCAAGTTTAGTTAGTTTCTAATTTGTAAATTATAACTTTTTTTATTTTTGTCTACTACTATCCATTTATATTTTAATATTTTTTTTATTTTTACTTTATTTTTATTTATTATTATTTATTTTAATTTTTAGAGACAATATTGCACTATTTTTAATATTTATTGTATTACATTTTAGTTTTTACTTCGTTCAAATTTAAAAATATTTATCATTATAAATTGAACTAATTAGTGTTTAATTACACTATGTTATATGAAAATTACACAGTAAAAATTATAAAAAATAAATAAATATAATGATAGTTTAAATTGAGAAATAGAAAATTTTAATTTAAAAAAGATAAAATAAAAATATTTGATTAATATTCAATACATTAAATCATTTAAATAAAATCACTTATTAGAATTAAAAAATTATAAAACTTTTAAATAATAAATCTAATGAAAAGTTTAATTAAGAATTTAAATATTTAAAAAAACATATATAATTATAATTTCGTACTAATATATTTTTTCAAAAAAATAATACAAGTATGATTTATATAATAAAACTTATCTGATTTTACATTTTCTATATAGTTTAGCACTTACAAGCAATTCTAATTTACTAAAATAGCTTTTCAGTATGAAACTTATGAATTAAAACCTTATTGACTAATACTTAAAGTTAGTTGATCAACTATCAACTACCTTATCAAGGAGTGTTGTCAAACAAATCCTTATATAATAAAATTAACTTTCCTACACAAAACTTGATTAATTTTTTCTCTCTTTTTTTCGTTATTGTGTCATGGATTGAAACTTCAGATGCCACCATAGGATATGGGTGATCTGATTACTTGAATATATATATATATATATATAGACAGAGAGAGAGAGATTGATAGATAGATATATACCTGATGGACGTCTCCAATAAAATGTGAAAGGAATAGAAGGGATTGAGTGAGATTATCTGATAGATGTTACCACAAAAGAAAATTGTTAGCGTGGTCGAAAATCATATGGATATATATATACAACATTAGTTTGACATTTACATCTAGATTTTGTCTCACTGCCATACTCCAGAAGCTGGTTTGTGTAATTGGTAATCGCTGATACAACACATCGCCCTTTAATGTCATTTTTGTGGTCTACACAATCCCCTGAATGTTCAGCACCAGGTTAGTACCACATCGAATTCATTAACATGTATGTGAATTTTTACAACCTTCTGATATTGCTGTGGATAGAAAGAGTGAGAAGATGAGTTGAGAGAAGAATAAGGAACTTACTTTTGTCCTTGTAGTTGCAAACGTTGTCAGGAGTATCTGCAAAGTGCAAAGCTGAGGACCAAGGAAACACCACCCTCAAACTATCAGCCCATGAACACTTGCTTGACAAGTCATTGTTGGCAGATTTTGGCAACAGTTTCTTCACAGCTGCTGCAGCTGCAGGGCTCAACCGATCCTGCACAAAATCAAATCAAACATAATAAGAAAGGAACCTGAATTTGAGTCACACATGTTCGACAACAATAACTAACAAGTTCAACCATAACAACTAACCTAACTTGTGAGGTTAGTTAAAACAAAAAGCTAGATAAGGACATGCACCTGAGCAATCTTACAAACAATGGCATGTCCTTCATCTCCCCAGGCATGGGTTTTTGGAACCAAAAGCAGGAATGAGACTATGGCCACTAGCTGAACTACTCTATAACAACCCATTCTTCTCTACTATTCAAAACTATGCAAATATCCAACTTAGCCTGCTTTTCTAATATACTTGTATATATATACACGCTTCCACGGGATGACTTGTGTTTTCCAATTTGATGCTAATATATTAATGTCTAACACAATTTTATAATTGTAATTTTTTAATTGAAAAAACTAATATTATGATGCTTTCTCATCACTCAAAACTCGTTATCATGTAATTCTATTATTAAAAAATATTTCTCACTTGTTGTCAAATACTACTTCGTTATCAAGATATAATTTTTCTTTCCAGTCATATGTCATGTGTACAAATAGAATATTAATGGTAGGATGTGCATGAACACACCATTTTTGAACTAAATACCTAGTCTTTTTTTATTAAACTCCCATCAAACACTAATGATATGACAATTTTTATTTTAAAATATAACATGATTTGAAATGAATCATGAATAAAAGTAAAATTGTTCTTATTTTATTAAGTATTTTATAGATATAAAAAGATTGAGGTGTGTACATATAATAATTTTTCTTAATATTGACATTCAACATAATTGAGAAAAAGAAATAAAAAGAGGAAAAACAGCATTTATATATAATTACATAAAAATAAATTAAAATAATATAAAAAAATAGTTACTTTTTCTTTTTAAAATAATAGCTTTTTAAATTTTAATTCGAAAATCAACTTTTAAATTTAACCAATTATTAAATAATTAGTTGATAAAGATGATGTTTACATTACTTATCACATCAAAACATCCAATGTACTTCATCATATAAAATAGCATAAAAATAAAACAACATTCAATAGTAATATAGGTTCAAAGATAGGTCTACAAATTTTTTTTTAGAATAGTTTTAGATTATAAAATGGGCTTTAAATGTTGTTTAATCAACAAGAAATTTCTAACATTTTTCTAAATCATATTGGGAAACTTGATTTAGGATAGGTCAAGAAGGGCGTTCGAGGACGTGATTTTTTGTATTTTCAAATGAAATGCATGAATATTATTATAATCTGGCAGAAGTCTACGTCCATCTACCATCTGAGTGGGATAGTAAAGGATATAAGAGGAATATTCCTTTGGCTTGTGGTATGATCCGAAAATTGCGTGGACGTGTCATAAAAAAATTTGGTGATCATTTGAATTCTTTTAAAATAGGAAGATGAGTAGTCATATAATATGTGCTTAAACTTTGGAAGATGATATCATGATTAAATGGTATTGTATAGTGTGCATTATAGAATTTTTTTTTTTTTGTACTTGTCTTTTAACATATGATTTTATTTAAAATAAATAATGGAATATCATCTTTTCATATATTTGTCTAATCTATTTAATTTAAAAATAAATGATTTTTATTTTTCAATAAACAAGTTATAGAATTTAAAATACATAAATAAATATTTGAAAAATTATTTATTTTTATTTTACCCAAACTTATATATAATTTACTTAAACTCCTTGTATCAAGCATCCATGTAATAAAATAACGGATATATATTAAGTCCCGTGATTTTGATCTAATCGCACTTGCGTGATGAAGTTTCTTTGTGATTTTTTTAGACATTACCGTTGCTAACGTATAAAATATACTATCGTTTACTTTTAAGTGTGCACGTTTTATAAAAGTTTAAATGATTGTTTTAATTATTTGAAGCCTACATATTAAGATAAATTCAATAGAATAGATGTGGCTGAAGTGAACACAATGGATTAGAAAATAGAGTTCGATGAATTTAATAAATAACTTTTATAACTTTTGACTAAAATCAAATACCACTGAATTTTATTTTATTTTTTGTTAAACTAGGTTTTATAAACATTCAACTTAAAAAAAAATTTCTTATTAACTTTACTTAAACATAAAAAAATCTATACAAGTACCTATCACATATCAAAGCCTGTAAGTACTAAAATATTTTAGTAATATAAAAATTATTGAGAAATTTGAGAATAGAGATACCAAATGATTTTTTTTTTCAATACATGATAAATTATTAGCTCTGCTATTACTTTGGAAAATATGAAGGGGAAAAATACCAGAAATGTCTATATTAATTAACCATGGCCAATACTAATTAAATAATATATTGGTGGATCTTTGTTATCTATCCATATCTCAACTTGTTCATTTTTATATAACTTAGGATCACAATGACAATGGACAGCAGAGTGTGGGATCTATCCTTGTGTTAAATATAAAAATTCACATTATATTTTCATCCTTAATATTCAATTTGTATGAAATTTATGTTTTATCTCAATCGGAATGATTATAGGAATGGGGATATTGAACCTCCCCTCCAAAATTTCTAGAATTTTATAGATTAGAATTAAATTAGAAAGATTTATAATTTATTTTATAGCACATATTATAATATTAACACATAAAAATATAATAAAGAATACAAACTAATGAAATGATTAAGATATGAAAATTCTTATATTTTTTATTCTCTCTTCTCATGTGTTGAATTCATTTTCTTAATAGATAAGGAAACACGAATCAATTACTTCTTATCATTTCTCCCCTGTTCATGTCCTATTTCATTTTTTAAGAAAGAAAAAAAAAAGGAAGTAAAACACATATCACTTATTATTTTTATTATTTTTCATTTGTAATGTTCTATTTTGAAAAAAATAAATTATTTTTCTCTTGATTTGCTTGACAGTTAAATATTAATTTTATAATAATATCGCTGATATACCCGCTTTTACTCTTCCTGATTAAAAAGATTCTTTTTTTTATTTATGAAAAAATCTTTTATATACGAAGAATAGTTATCTTATCTTCTTATTTAAGTTTTTACGTTCTAACTAATCTAAGTGTTTTTATTTTTTTAAAATATATTTTATAATTTTTTTTATCAGAACCTAAAATGAAATATTAAGTGTTATAATTGATTTTTGTGATAAAATATTCATCACTAAAATTACAAATTTATCGCGTGACAATTAATCATTAATATTCTAATTACTATTATACTTTTGAAATATATGAATGTCACTGTACCTACTATTTGTTTGACAAAAACAATATTGTCACTAATAATTTACTTAGTAATGATAATAGTAGCTCATTATAAATATAAATATATCAGAAAATAATGATAAATTAGTTGTTATTATTAAGAATTTATAATAATAAAATATAAGATAATAATGATAAATTAATTGTTATTATTAAAAAATTATAGTAATTACTATCACTTGTATGTTAAACTTTTTGTCTTCATTACTAATTTCTTTTAATCATTAATATTTTATTACTAAATTATTATAATAATTATGTTGATCTGTAATTATCATAAAATTATCTCCGTATCATAATAATATAGATATATTATTTTGAAAATATTAAAAGAAAATATCAATAGGGATCTTACAATCCATAGATAACTCAATTTTCAGAACAAAACTTTGAAAAATGTGGTATAAACAACAGTTAAGTGTAATATCCTAATTCAAATGTTTATGTGAAAGTTATTCTAAATCATGATTTATTTGTTTGACGATTTTGTGTATTATAATTATATGTTATATTTTCTTATTCAAAATTGATGTATCATCGAATCATTGTATTATTTTTCATTTGTCACAATATTTAGTTAGCATCATACCCTCAATACAAGAAGGGATCATTACCTTGAATTTTTTTATTCATATAATTACGAGTATGATTCAACGAAAGATCAACATTTTTATTTAGATTTATATGTTTTGCTTGAGGAATAACTAAAGTATCTCCTATTTGAATTATTTGGTTTTTCAATAACTTAAAATTTTTACTTGTCCTTGGGTGTAACCATTTATAAGGAAAAGGTTTATAGAAATACAATAATTTAAAAATCTTTGGTTAAAATTATGACAAACACAGACAATTTTGTGTTCTACTTTAAGAATGGTTTAAAGCATGACTATATCTTTGTTCCTTTTGAGTTTGAGCCACGTTTATTAAATAATTGTTTTATGAAGATACATTTTTTTTTAAATTTTACATAAACAACACTTTAAACAATTTTAGTAGACGAAATAAATATAAGTAAATTCATAATAACATTTATACACATATTTCAATGTTAGTGTTGAAACTATATGACCAAAATCAAGCAAAATCATTTTCTTAAAGTTATAGTAGTAAAGATAAAATCTATCAGAATTGAAACTACAAACTCACTTAAAAAACCTATCAAGGTCCTTTTCCAATTATTAGTTTTATAACAGATTATTTCTTATATAACAACTTTTACTCTTCCTTGTCATTTTTTATTTATTTATGAAGAAATTTCTACTATATAAGAATTTGAGTAGTTATATCTAATCTTCTTATTTAAGTTCTTACCTGTTTTTATTTTTTAACGTGTTTTTTGTATGGAAATTATTTTTATTAGAAACATAAAATGTTATATTTTTTTCTAACTAGTAGTGTGACTTACTTATCATATATTTTCCTTTTTTATTACGTCTCTTAAATTTAAATTTTGATTCAATTATTGATGATGAATTCAAAAATTCGAAGGAAAATAATGGAGGACCATATTTGAAAGAACAAATTGAATCAATAATTTATGCAATGGCCAAAAAGAATAGAAGAGGAAGATGAAGTTCTTTCTTTTTTTTTTTTTTTTCTTGTCTTGTAAAAGTTGTAAATAGTAGAATAGGATTTTTTGGGTCTTGTATTATGGATCAAGTAGTGTAAGAATTCTAAAATTTGAACCTTGTATTTGGGCCAAAGTAAACCTAATTCTAAGAGAGAGAATGTGGCACCTAATTCTAAGAGAGAGAATGTGGTACCTAACCCTAAGAGAGAGAATGTAGCACCTAAACCTAAGAGAGAGAAAGTGGCACTTCATACTTAGGGCTAGGTGGTGCCTTGTCATGCTTCCCATGTGTCATTGCCACATGTCACGCTACTTATGGAAAGGATTCTCTCAACTCTTAGCTCGCCATTTGTCATCACTTAATTGGAAAGTTTTAAGAAGCTTGTCTTATAAGTTAGGGTTAACTTAAGGTTAGTCATATTTTAGCCTATAAATAAGAGGCTCCTGTACATCAAAATTCAACTTACAAATGAGAATTGTTATGCTGCCAAAATAAGTTTTCGGTATCTACTACTTGTTCTTGATCTCTCCAAAGATTAATCATCTTCAAGACTCTTCTCTTACTTCCTCCTAGTGTGGTGGTCCAATTTCATATTAAAACTAATTCCAAAATCCATCTCAAACACTTCAAATTTCTCTAAATCAAACTCTTTCTGTTGCACTTCCATGTTTCATCTTTTGCATATCTCCAAGAAAATGAAGACAACACTTGGCACTTGCATATGAAAGCAACTCTTCCATTAGAAAGAAGGGCAATCCTTTTAAATATGTGTGTTTTTGGGTGTGTGTGTTGTTGTTGATTCACTTGCAGGTATTATTATAATAAGTGAAAATTGTTTTAAGAACCTTAATAAATAAACTGAATCAGTTTTGATAAAATTTTACTAATGTTTTCAAAGAACTGCTTTTGAAATTTAATCAGTTGAAAATTCTTTTAGTAAACTAAATCGAATCTTATGTGTTTTTAATCGGTTGTTTTTACTAAAGTATAGTTATTATAAATAACTGATTTAAGAACTTTGAAAATAGGAAGAAGAATACTCACTTTTGAGATATCATATTTTAAAGAGAGTACATATTTTCGAATACACACAACTCATTAAAAGCTTGTGAAAGTTTTTATCAAGAATAAAAGAAAATAGTTCTTGGAGCATTTTTCTCTGACATGTAATATTCATGTAGTGTGATATAGTTGTTTCTTAAGTTAAGGAAGTTTTCTGCAACATTTTAAACCCTTTTGTTTCATTCGAGTTGCAGTTTGAGTTGTATTTTTACAATTACCATTGATTGTATTGGATTTTAGTCCACAATTAGATAGGGTTTTTAATTATAGATGTGTAGTAGGATGCTGCACGAGTTGTTGTTGAATATTGTAGGGTGTAAGATTTGTATCTTTTTATACTATGTATTGTACATTGTGTTTATTAGTGGAATATTTGTAAATTTTAAAAGGAAACTAGATATAGCTCTTGAGAAAGAGTCCACCAGTATAAAAATATTACATTTTGTCTCTCTGATCTTGGCTTTTGCATTGATTTTAATTCTACATAATTTGTTCTTACAATGAAATTTAACTTAACTAAATTAGAAATTTAATTGACTGTGTTTTTGTGAAATTGGTAATTTGTAAAAGCTGAGATTAACTATATTGTTGTGTATTTCTCATAAAATCTTGGTTCTATCTTCAAATATATTGTTTAACTGATTGGTATTTTGCATCCTTTTTGTTTGAGATCTACTAAAAATTTAATACATTGTTTGTGAAAACTAATCAGTTTTTTGTTGTTCTGATTCTCCGTGAAAAATAAAATTCATTGTTGCAAGAATTAAACTAATTAATTTTTTGTCAGGATTTCTAAACAGAAATTATATCTGATCATTTGCGAATTTCAATTGATTATTTGTCTACTGTTTGACAACCAATACTACAATAAATTGATTTAGTTGAAGAATTTCATTCTTAGAAACTCATTTTTAGGAAAATTTTGTATAGTCCACTTCACCCCCTCTTGAACTTAGCCTAAATTCTTTTCAATTGGTATTAAGAGATGGTTCTTGCAAAATTTTCATATTTTGATCTTATGGATGAAAAAAAAACTTTTGTTTACTGAGGGAGCCTCAATCAATAGGCCTACAGTGTTTGATGGAGTGAACTATATGGAAAACTAGTTTAGGCCGAGTTCAAGAGGAGGGTCAATTGAAATTTCAAATTTTTTTTTGCAAAGGATGGAAAGTATTTGTAAAATATGTTTTGACCAAGTTCAAGAAGGAAGGTGAATTGAACACTTGAAAACTTTTCGCAAACTGTTTGGAGAATGAATAATTTTTATTGAAAACTATTCAAGAAAATATGTAAATTAAACAACAAAGGTTCAAAAACAGTTTCAGCTCAATATCAATCAACCAAATATAGTAAACTGAAAATAGAAAACAGTTCTTGAAAGCACAGTATACTGTAAAAGCAGTTCTTGAAAAGTTGAATCAAGAAATCAAAGAAGTAGATCAACTTCAAGTTTATAATGATTTACAGATTAAAGAAATTTTTGTCAAACAATACAAACTATGTTAAGTGTATGAAAACAATCTTTAATCAACAACTGTGAAAGATTAAGTTTTCTGGAAAACACACTGATGAACAGTTAACCCAGTCAGTTGCGAACATAGTAGGTTTACAGAAAATTCATATATTGATTATTAACAGATTCAAAACTTGTTAAGAGTAGACTGTGTTTAATCAGATTATATGTTTTCAGAAGTTATTAAAAGTTTTCAGAAAGTTGATGATATTATTCGATTAGCAAGATTCAGTAGATTATGAAAATTCAAGAAACACAACAAGATTTAACAAGAACAGTCAAGAGAGAGCTAGAGAAATTCAAGACACAGTAGATTTATCCTGGTTCATCCTTCCACAAGGGCTACGTCCAGTCCCTTACTCCACAGTAAGGATTTCCACTATAAAAAGATCAAACTAGATCAGTTTACAGAAAACAACAACTTGCTCCTCGCAAGTAAACACTGCTCCCTGCAGCAAACAATCTGCTGAACCTACAGCAAAACCCAGAACTATACAGACTCTACTGTATATTCCAAAAAACCCCTTGCTGATCCCCTCAGCAAGTTACAACCTGTACAGA
>Ga0099825_1008974_pt1 | contig 11598 bp, 12 predicted proteins | sample SiratroredBW_FD_76838 | JGI IMG/M metagenome (GOLD analysis project Ga0099825, IMG submission 76838) | Root nodule microbial communities of legume samples collected from California, USA - Siratro red BW | ecosystem: Host-associated > Plants > Roots > Nodule | place: USA: California | collected...
AAAAAAAAAAAAAAAAAAAAAAAAAAAAAAAAAAAATTTTTAAAAAAAAAAAAAAAAAAAAAAAAAAAAAAAAAAAAAAAACATAGAATACAGCATGTAATGATGATATAGAGGAAAAAAAAGACGAAAAATAACCACAAATACATTTCCTAAGACGTTGAGAAAAAAACATTATAAAAGGCTAAAATATCTTATTATCAGTTCTTTTTCAAAGTTTTACAGAATCGACATTATTTAAACATCATTTTTAAAAGCCAGTAGTCATCAAATTGATGAGGAAAGTAGTTTAAAAGATTACAGTATTTTATTTAGAGTTATAAGATTACAGTATTTTATTTAGAGTTATGAAATATAAAAGAGTAAAAAGAAGAAAGCATATGTAAATTATTAAGGAATGTTAGATATTGTGATTTATTTAATTAAAATAAAAAATAATAAAAAAATATTTAGCAGAAGTTAGAATTACACTATTTGTTATCATAGATCAAACAACCTCACAGTTTCCTTCTTCCTTAGCTAGGGTTCTTTGCATCACCCTTCATCCGCTTCTTAGCTAGGGTTCGAAACCACCACCGTCCCCTCCGCCACCAAACATCACTTCGAAGCCACTAACCGTCTTGCCGCCGGAGACGTGTTCGGAGGATTTGGTGAGTTTAAGTTCGTGAATGATTTGAATGCTCCATTTCGACAATATCCTTGTGTTTTACCACGCGTTATAGGTTGAACGGATACCGCATACTGTGATTTGTCTGTTATTTTGAGATTTGAAATTTGAGATCGAGAAAGGAGTTTCAGCGTTTTATCACCGTTGTTGAAACGCCGTAGCGCTAGGGTCTGAGAGACTCTGAAATCACGTTCAATTACTCCGCAGAATATCCTTTTTCTCTGCTATCCTTAGTTAGCTTACCTTGACTAATTTCAAAGCCTTCTTTGAGGTAACGTAAAGAAAAAATGTGATTGGAAATCAGGGTACGTACCTTTTCAGTGTAGGTCCAGGTGCCGTACTGTAGAAGATTCATGAGCTTCTAGTGAATAGTGTCGTTGATATTGTTGTTTTAAAAATTAAGATTTTGTTTATGTAACTGATCACAGTGACAATTCTGATAGACTATTTTCATTTGTTAGATTCAAGGAAAAGAATTATGGAATAGCTGTTAGGCTACGTCTGGTTTGACATCAAGTCTCGAATTCACACCAGTGCAGGTTAGCATCGTCTTCAACTTGTTTTGCAATTCCGTACTAAATTAACCTAAAACTTCAACTTGTTTGCACCCCCTCTTCATCCATTTCGTTTCAATCCACAGACACGGTTACTTTCGAAGTTCAGTTCCTTGGGATTCATTCATTTTATTACGTTACTTCATGCTATTTTTTTGAGTGAACGAGAGTTTCACTGTCTAGATAGCGACCAACTTTGTGGGTTGGTTTCCTATATAATGTTCCTTTTTGTTCGCGACACTGTTTTTTGCTTGGCTTTCTATGTAGTATTCCTTGTTTTATTTTCCAATTTTCTGTGGTTTGTGTTGTTATCCCTTTGTTTCTGGATTTTGGTTTTGTTGCATGGGTATGATGCAGATGAGTGTTGTTACCGATTCTCCTGTGCATTCGTCCAACAGTGATGACTTCATTGCATTTCTTGACGCTGAACTTGGTGCAAGTTCACCCGAATCATTGCCAGATAAAGAGGTTGAAAACCAAGATGAGCTTGAGAGTGTCAGGTGCTCTTCATAACCTGCTTTTTTCATTTTATTGTATGTGCTCTGGTATGAGTTAAACAACTGTTGTCAAACTTTTGTTTCTCAAATTTCAAATTTGTAGAGTTTGTTAGATGCGAGTGTGACATATTTGTACATCAGGTTGTGATCTGTTAGAGGACTAAACATTCTTTAGATAGAGTACTGTGGTGGCTGAATATGATTTAATGAAAATTAGGTTTTTGATAGTGATGAAATGGCATACAGTTGGTCCGTGCTGACCCCGTCTATTTGAACAAGGCTTTGTTCATTTTGTTTTTAACTGTACTATGTGGTGGTTCAGGCTTCAGAGTTCGAACAAATTATAGTCATAGTTGTTAACTGCAAATTGTGTTGCAGTGCTGGGCTGCTTGCTACCCATTTTCAGATCGTGTCTCATTTTCATGGTGTGCTTATTATATGATTTTGCAGAGCCCACAGTACTGTGTTCTATTAGGTTTATTTTAGTGGACAATTTGTATTTTCACTCCCTTGTTCAGGGTTCAAATTTCAGCCCTATTTGAAACAATCGTGTGCCCTTGTGTCTCTGAAACAGGTTTCGTTTTTCTTGTACCGTCTCTGTCCATTTCTGGCATATTGTGGTACCTTCAAGGTGTTTTTGGCTTTGCTCTGTTCTCTGGCACTTTCTATCTCCTACATTCTGGTCTGTATTTCAGTATTTCTGTTCAGTTCACTGTGTCACTGTTCCCTGCTATTGTTCAGATGGATCCAGAACCGTGACTTTGAGGAGGGAAAGTTACTGAGGCTTTCCCTTATTTTTGGATAAGTAAACAGGAACTTATATAATGTCTTATGCAATAAGTCACCAGCAGCCTAATGGTGAAATAAGGGGAAGTGAGCGTGCCTTTCCCTCAAAGTCCCTTAATCCCTTTTCCTCTCAGACATTATTATGCCCCCTTCTTTCTGTTGCAGTAAGCATTCTCTCTCACAGGTCTTTTTCTATTTCTTGACTTTCTAGGATTGATTGTCTGTTTCTGAAAAATGATAAAATATCATAACGAGTGGTTTTAATTATGTTGGGGCATTGCTTATATGATAGTTAGGATCACATTGAAATAAGAGTTTAGGATCTTTACTGCATCCTTCTTTCCTCATTCCTCTTCAACTATGTTATTGGATTTATATTACTACATGTCAAGGGGGTGTAGCTTAGTTGATTGAGCAGGGTGCGTGAGTTTTTGTAATATGTTCAGTTCCTACAATAAAAAAAATATTACTACTTGTTAGGCTTTTTTAATAACTGACAGTAAGCGTGCTTTATCTGAGTTTTGCTTTGAATATTTTCTGCATTGTATGAACTCTTATTTTTACTTGTATGTGGAATGCAAACCAATTTGCATTAACCCTAGAGGGTTGCTTTTGGTGCATTTATGTTGCAGATATCATTCTGACAGACGATGCTAAATATTTTTTTTGCTTCATTTTTTGGTTAAATTTCATTAAGTTATACTTCAACTGATGAATTAAAGCAGAATTAAAAGACGTAAAATTGAAAGCACTGAAGAAACGGAGGAGTCTACTTCAGAAGGAATCATCAAACATACTTTAGGTAATTTTGATTGCTTTAGTTCTTTCTTTGTTATCTTCGAAAGGAAACAGAATCATTCCCCCCTCATGTGAAGCTGAGCATGATTAAAAAGTTTATTAATCCATTGTTTCCCTTTTAGAACAAAAAAATCAATTTATAATTAAGTTTGCAATATGTTTCTCAGTTTTATCTATATGTGTAAATATCTCTTAAACTAGTTCACTGGTTGAACCTAAGCTTGTCTAACTAGCATTGCCATCAGTAACTTGCTTCACTCAAATGATTTTTACCCTCTTCACTAAGAAACATTAATAATTGTTTTTTACTGACCTTGTCATGTTTTGAGCAATTATACACAGCAGACAGGTTCCTTGTATACAGTCCACCCGACAGCTTTTCTGTGGGCCCATGTATAACAATAACTAGACGTTGAACTTAGTTGTAATGACTCAAATTCTGCACGTTTGTGCAACTATTAATATGGTTCTTATTAAACAATCATTTTGTTTAGGAAAGTTACATAACTTTTTTTGTTGTTGCAGAGCCATCTATCGAGGTAGATGAATGTCCGCATCCTGGCTCATTTGGAAGTATGTGTATACGTTGTGGGCAAAAGTTGGATGGGACATCTGGTGTGACATTTGGGTACATACATAAGGTATCCATTGTTTCAGATTGTTATCTAGTGGAATTAAAATTTTAGTTTTGGATAGTGGTTACTGCATCATGGCACAGTTTTTTGCAATTTTGGTAATTTGGATTAACCTGAAATAAGTTCTAGAATGTTTAATAGTGATTTCCTTGTTTAGTAATTGTTATCCATTTTGAATAAAAAGTGTAGTGGTGAACCTGTTGCACCGCTCATTTCTGGTATATTTTATTATTAAAATTCCTATAAGAATTAAAATATGTTGTGCTGGTGTATTCATCCAAAAGTATTCGGTTGAATCTAAGGATTACATGTGCCACAAGAATTTGATGGTGTTGGTTCTATAGACATTATAAATATCCTTTAATCTTTAATATAAAAATCCTATTTTTTTTTTCATGATTTGGTTAGCATGATGGTTGGCTAAACAAATAATAGACGTAACCTAGCTAGTTACTTAATTTAGCTGAATAATAGTCAATTAAACATGATTGAAAATGTCTATTTTCAGGGACTGAGACTACATGATGAGGAAATTTCTAGATTGCGTAATGCAGACATGAAGAGTTTGTTGTGTCGTAAAAAGCTCTACTTGGTTCTTGACCTAGATCACACACTGCTAAATTCCACTCTCCTTGCACATTTGAGTTCGGAGGAGTCACATTTGCTTAATCAGACAGATTCTCTACGAGGTATGTGTAAACTAATGTGTTTTTCCTTCTGGTAATTGTTATCAGTATTCTAAATCAGGAGCAGTTTTGCTTAGCAGTGTTTTTTGTTTTAATTACATCATTGATATCAATTAATCGATTTTGCTGGTGCCATGTTATCATTTTAGATGGCAGACTGTCACATCAATGCTAGAGATCTACTATAATTGTACTATGTTGTGATTACAAAATCTGTTACTGAAATGTTTGCACTATTTACCTTTGATGTTCTGGGTTCTTATTGCTTATTATGGATGTTGCCTTTCCTAACTTTTATGTAATGAAATCATAGATGTCTCCAAAGGGAGCCTCTTCAAATTGGAGCACATGCATATGATGACCAAGTTAAGGCCCTTTGTCCGCTCATTTCTGAAAGAAGCTACTGAAATGTTTGAGATGTACATATATACCATGGGTGATCGGCCATATGCACTGGAGATGGCTAAGCTACTTGATCCTCAAGGAGAGTACTTCAATGCTAAGGTTATTTCTCGAGATGATGGGACTCAGAAGCATCAGAAGGGTCTTGATGTTGTGTTAGGGCAAGAAAGTGCAGTCCTAATTCTTGATGATACAGAACACGTGAGTGCATTGCTAGTCTCTGACTTGTACTGCTGAGTTACTTAATTGAAATGTTTGTTTGATAATAGTTATTTTATGTGGGTGATATTCCTAGAATGTTTTCCTTCTAGTCTATATGAATAACATATTTGCATATACTAGTCAATTTCTTTTTATTTATAATTAGTTCATTCACAATGGAAGAAAATATTGTCTTTCAATTGCTAAATAGCATTGAAAGACATGTCTTCCGTTCATCCGTTATAAGTAGTCTTCTAGGACTCAACTTTGGTTACTTCTAAATATAAATGTTTCAATTTGAATGAAATAAATGAACTAAATTCTATAATATGAATGAAAAAGTTATACCCAATGGTTGATATGTAGGAGCATAAGAAGTTAGCTTTACTTGCATTTGCATTTGGTGGTGCTAGAATGGCTTAGGCTGAGTTTGTCATAAAAAAGAATAGGATAGCCTTTTCCTGTGTCTAGAGGTCTTTCAGAAATCATTTTATAGATTTGACTAGTGACTGCATTTTTTTATACCGCATCATTGGTACAAAGTATCTACCAGCTATAGATAACTAATCTCTGGTGAAGAACTTGACTGTTTACCTAGCTTTAGTGGGTACCATGTTTTTCCCATTCACAAGACTCAACCAAGACCTTACTTTAGGATGCTAGAGCATTTTCAACTTTTTGTTTGTTCATACATTTGAAAAAAAAAAAGTTTCTAATGTATTATTGTTAGAGATCAGACTATTTTAACGTATTTATATGCATCCCTGTTTTTAATTTCATTATGGTTGAACTTTTTGTCCTCTCTACCTTATATAAGCACATGGTTGAATGTTTGATGTCCGAAGATGTTGCAGCATTGCCCCTCCCAAAAGGCCTTGAAGGCAACTTAATTAGCAATTTTAGCTGGGCACAATTGATCTTGTGTACTATTATTGTCATGGGTTCATATCTTTCCCTTGTGATGGTTTTAATGTAATGGTTAACCTGGTTATTTGTAAACTGAATTTGTAATGAAGTTCACTATAGAAACCTCAGTTTAAGATGTTCCAAGACTAAGATCTACTCATTTAACATTTTCGGTGCCATTTGTCATTTTGAATTTATGAACTAAAATTGTTTCCTTTTAATGGGATGAATGAAAATGTTCCTACTAAATGTTGCAGGCATGGATGAAGCATAAAGATAATCTTATACTGATGGAAAGATACCATTTTTTTGCTTCGAGTTGTCGACAGTTTGGTTTCAATTGCAAATCCCTTGCTGAACTGAGGAATGATGAAGATGAAACTGATGGAGCGCTTGCAAAAATCCTCAGAGTGCTCAAGCAAGTCCATTGCACATTCTTTGATGTATGTTGCTCATATGCCATCCTGATTAAATGTTTGTTATTTCTGATATAATAATAAAATTGTGTGGCTGGAACCCTTTGTAGAAACATCAAGAAGGTGATGATGATCTTGTTAACCGAGACGTGAGGCAGGTAGTTATGCTAATGATATTTTTAGTTAGTTTAAGAATCTTAAATTTGAGATTCCCTTTACTAAGTCCTAACAGTCAATTCATGTTTTCAAGGTTTTGTCATCAGTTCGAAGTGAAGTCTTGAGCGGATGTGTGATTGTTTTCAGCCGTATTTTTCATGGTGCATTGCCTTCTCTGCGGAAGATGGCAGAGCAGATGGGAGCTACTTGTTTGGCAGAAGTAGATCCATCTGTGACACACGTAGTTGCTACTGATGCTGGAACTGAAAAGTCCCGGTGGGCACTGAAGGAAAAAAAGTTTTTGGTTCATCCCCGATGGATAGAGGCTGCAAATTATTTTTGGGAAAAGCAGCCTGAGGAGAACTTCATCATCAAGAAAAAGCAGTAGGCATTTTCCTTGTAGTATCAAACAGTGCTGTGTTCATAATTGTTTGCTTACCATAGTGACCCAAGGTATTTGAAGTATATGCAATACCCAACCAACAGCCTTCTAACTATGAAACATGAACCATTGACTTACAATTTGAATAGAAAACAACCATTTTTATCTTTATCTCGTTTGCTTTTGCACTATTTCTTGAGTCATGGTTGTATTCACGAATGCTTACGATGAAGTTTTTGCCGTGGAGTCTGCGAAAATCAAGCTTTAGATCGGCTGCTGCTTATTAGTAAGTAGTTACTTACAGTAGGTGCTGTGAAGAGCATTCTTTTTAGTTTGAGCTCATTGTTGAAGCATGCCAATGATAAAATGTTTTTGCTGGTCCTCAAGAGTTGTACTACAGGTGTGTCAAAGTATTTCTGGGAGTTACTTGAGTCCTGGAAGGAAATTCCACGTTACTGCTTTGATTGAATTCCCCCACCTTCCTCTCCAGTAAGGATTCGAGATGGGATGATTATATTGGAGAAAAAATATCTAGTTTTTACAAATCTCGGTTTGTAAGTTTTGTATGTAACAATTTATCATGGTTTAAGCCATTGATCTCTTCAATATTTTTTGTCAACTTCAACTGTTGTAACTGTCTTTTAACACATGGTTTTTTTATTCACCTCTGCCAAATGAAACCGAAAAAAGAAAGATGTTTAGCCGGACGGATTGTGCAACCTCGGGAATAGTTGTTTTTTTTTTTTCGGAAATATGAAAGGCAAATGGTCAAGTAAAGATGGTTGGATTGTGAGCTTCCACGCTTCAATGCTCTGACAGTGTTTGATGAGTTATTGAAGAAGCATCCGAACTTGGGATGTTTGACTCTGACTCGTGAGACTTTTCATGTTTATTTTTGCTTGTCGATTTTGGTCATTTGTTAGTTCTTTCTAACACGTCTAGCGAAAGATAGACACGGTCTGTATGTGCCAGAAGCAAATTTAGATTGATTTACATACTTTAGAAACATATCTATTATGATTACTTCCCTCAAGTTCACCACCCTAAGATCAACTTCTTTCTCAACACAAATTTATCAATTGACCATAACTAAACCTCTTGATGCAATGTTCCTTATCCTTTTATTCACCTTTAAAATAACAACATTTGTAAACTCTAAAAGAGAAAGTAACGATTTGCCAATAATCAAATTAACCTTCTCCTTATCATAGTTAATATTTTATCTTTCCATTTTTTGAAAACTCATTTTGATTTTCGCTATTATAGGATTTAGATATTTTCTTTAGGACCCCTTTTTAAAAGCTGAACCCCCAATTAATTGAAAGGTAATAAACCTTATGAAGTTTAGAGTTCAAGAGATACACTTACCAATAGTAAGCATTTATAAGAATACAATAATAACTTTTCTCTCTATTATGTAGTTGTAAGTGCGGAAAAAAATAATGAGAGAGAAATAGGAAAACAAAAAGGAGAAAAGAAAAATAATAAACAAAGAAAGAAAGACAAGTTTTATATTATAGAGTGACTCAATAGCACATATAGATATATATGTGTGTGTACCTACACATGTATGTATGTATGTATGTATGTATGTATGTATGTATGTATGTATGTATGTATGCATGCATGCATATAAGTTTTATACTATGTAAAAAATCTCAAGTTTATTCTTATGAAGGTAGACCAAGAGAGAGGCTTAGTTAAGAGATATGTGACTTGAAAATGAGTATGAAGATGGACCAACTTCAGTTGCTTCTTTTGTACAGAGTCACAAATGAAGTGTAGATTAATTTCAAAGTGTTTGGAGCGAGAATACATTATAAGATTTGCAACTATGAGAATAATTGTTGGAACACTAGTTGAGATTTGAAGTTCTCAAAGTAGATTTTGAAGCCATTTTGATTTCAATTAGCAGGTAGCGATGCTTATGTACTATGCTTTTGTACTACTTTTTGAAACCACTTCTCTATCTCGTTTTCATTTGGACTACTATTTTATTACTACTCAAATTATTCAAACCTAAAAGAGAAAACAAAAGAAAAGAAGATTTTTTATAAAAAAATAGGCGGTGTTAATGGTTACATTACATCTAAAATAAAACCTCTAAGTTGTGACTATGTCCCTCTTGGTCTTGTTGACGCTTGGGTGTAGCGGGGGATGAAGATGGAGAGAAACACATTGACAAGGCCAAACTCCATTTGTTCCAGGCCCACCATATCATATATGAGACTTTGTTACAATAGACTGGCACTCTACGTCATTGTTGTAGGCAATGATACAACCCTCGTAGATTGACCAAAAGAGTCGATCTGCTACTGTAAGGGCTACAACCTACACAAAAGAAGAGGCTCTTGATCGATTATGTAGGATGTGTAATCAATTATGTGAGAAAAATGCACTAGTAATCGATTATTTAGCATGAGTAATCGATTATGTGAGAAAGAAACATTGATAATCGATTATCAATGCATGCTAACAAATTATGTGCTAAAAAAATCAATAGATAATGCTACCAAAAAACTACTCATAATTGATTATCTTAGGTGCATAATCGATTATGCTTCTTCGTTTTACATATTTGACATTCTCCTACCTTGACACATATGAACCTCTTAAAATCGTAGAGAATAAGAATCAAAACAAACACCTCACAACAAATCTTTTCATGCCAGTGAAAGCAAGGCCAAAAATGTAATTGCATGGGTGATTATATGGCTTTAATCTCAATTCCCCTCACTTGAGCAAGGAACATCAAGGAGCTTCTCCAGCAAATCCCTTCTTCAATTTTTTCGTAGTCATAGAAACAAAACAACGGTCTCTCGAAAATCCATCCTCGTAAATAGTACTTACGTTGAAAGAAACACATGTTTAATTTCCACATTTACAAAAGAATGTCAAAATAATCTTTTTGGTTTATTTCATACTAATTGTGCTAACTAAAAAATAAACCATGTACAGAGGTGATAAAAATTATTCTATAACCTTTATAAATGATTATTTTAGATTCACCAAAGTGTACTTAATTAAACATAAGAATAAAGCAAAACTAAAAGGATTAGATTAGATGGAGATAATAAATATGTTTTGCTTAATGATTATTATGTTAAAGAAGGTAATTCATGTTGAATGTGATTTGTTTAATGATTAATATGTTAAAGAAGGTATAATTCATGAAATAACCCTACCTATTCACCTGAATCTAATGAAGTGACTTAGAGACAAAAATATAACCTACTATGCTTATTAGTTCTAATGCTCGTGATAAACTCTAGGAAGAAGCACTTCTTACAACATGGTTTTTTACAAAATAGGATACCACATAAGAAAACTAGTAAAATACCTAATGAGTTGTGGAAAGGTTATCAACTTAAACTCTAAGATTGTGGGGTTGTCTAGCTAAAATGATGTTACCTAATCCTAAGAAAGGAAATAGGTTCTCAAGCTTCCAATTAAATGTTTTTAGGCTATGCAAAACATAGTGTCACCTATAGGTTTCTTGTTTATAAAAGTGTTGTAATTGATCATAATTCTATAGCAGAAATAAAAAATGTTGAGTTCTTTGAACATGTTTGTCCTTTAAAGGATAATGCTACACCTAAACAACCTATAATGATTGCTAGTAACGACATGTGAGGATTTGAGAAGTAAAAGAAAAGGGAAAGAAACCTTTTTTGGAGATGACTTGTACATTTAACAAGTTGAAAATGATCTAATAAATTTTTTAGAAGTTACTAATGCTCCAGATGCAAAACATTAGGGCAAAGCCATTATGATTGCAATTGACTTTATTAAGAAGAATAATACATGGACTTTAATAGATTTGCCTCAATGAGCAAAACTTAATGGTTGTAATTTGATGTTTAAGAAAAAGTACAATCTTGATGGATCCATAGAAAAATATAAGGCAAGATTAGTAGAAAAAGGTTTTACTTAAAGCTCCACTATGGATTACTTTGATACATTTTGCCAAAGTTACCATGATTTCCTCTATTTGAGTGTTGCTAGCTCTAGCATTTATCCATAAGTTAGTTATCTACCAAATGAATGTAACACAACCTTTTTTAATGGTGAACTAGAGGAAGAAATTTGCATGACTCAACTTGAAGGGCATGTGTGGTTCTTTGTCAAGAGAACACAATATACAAACTTTTAAAATCTTTATATGTGTTAAAACAAACATCAAAACAATGACATGGAAAACTTGATAATGTTTGATGATTTTTCTACTAACGGTGTTGATAAATGTTTGTACACTAAATTTGAAAAAAGTGAGCGTGTCATTATAGGCTTATATATTGATGTCATGTTAATTTTGCTACAAATGATATAGTTTCTAGAACAAAATTATTTTAGATTGCTAGGTTTGAAATGAAAGACATAGGTAAAACAAATGTAATTTAGGAGTTAGAGTTATAAGGAAGGAGGGGGGGGGGGGGGGGGAAAATTTTATAATTTTAAAAAATTATATAAAAAAAACATTTTAAAAATGTTTATTTTATTTATTTTTAACAGAAT
>Ga0099825_1008975_pt1 | contig 11597 bp, 4 predicted proteins | sample SiratroredBW_FD_76838 | JGI IMG/M metagenome (GOLD analysis project Ga0099825, IMG submission 76838) | Root nodule microbial communities of legume samples collected from California, USA - Siratro red BW | ecosystem: Host-associated > Plants > Roots > Nodule | place: USA: California | collected...
GGTGAACAGAGTAAACCGCTTCTTTGTTTGTTTTATATTGTTGGTTTTTATATGTGATAAATGTATGTATGCTAATGTCATCCTCACTGAACCACATAGGTTAGCATAGTAAATCACTTCTTGGTTGATTTTAGATTGCTTGTTTCCATATCTCTTAGATGTATGTATGCTCTATGTCAAAGATTTTTCAAAATTGCGGACGTGGCATGCGAGAAAGATTATTATTTGGCCACATGGAAACGTTTGCCAAGCCTCATTACATTTCTGTATAGCCAACTACCCAGCAGTATAGTGCTTCCCAGGCGGCCAACAACACAGCCCATAATGAGGATTGTACCAATACCCCCAATATATGTAGCAACCCTATGGCAATTACAAGAAAGGAAAGACCACGTATAAAAAGATTACAATCCAGTTGTGAGAAACATAAAAGGCGCAAGAGGTCAACTCATGCGAGCATACAAGTGTAACACACAATTCAATAAGAATAAGATTTGGACATTGTCATTTGAAATTATGGGTTGAGGGTGCACGTAATTTGACTATATGCTAAATTAACTTTTCTATTCTTTTAGTGCACTACGGATCATACCATTAGTCAACAACTTCAGTCTGCCAAAGACATTCCAACAGAGGACCACTTTTCTAACACACTGTTTGGAATGAACAACGATTCACAAACGGTTGGCCTTCAATTTCACTTACAAATTAAGTCATTTTGTCTTTTTACTACCCATAACTGCATTTAAATTTCCTTCCTTCACATCGCTCAAACAGAACACAAATGTCCAATGTGATGGCTTTCAATCCTTGCTGACATCATTGACCACAACTGGATCAAACGCACAGGAAACCAACTGTTCAAATTTGATTGGGTGTGTTCTCAATTTGAATCTTTTATTTCAGTTCAATGTTTTTAAAAATGGTATTTTATAAAGTAACTTCTGTTAAATATGATAGGCCATAATGTGAAGTCAAACAATACAATACAAAAATCATTTATAATCTAATAGATCTCATCCCATTGACCTTTCAATTAATACACACTTGGATGTAAATCTTGTATTAAGTTTTTGGACCTAATCTAATTGTTCAAGATTATGATAGAAATTTGTCATGAGAAGTTTTTGGGTATCTTTTGTCCTCCATACTTCTATAGCCAATATTATGGTTTGAATGGAAATAAAGCTTGCATGTCTGTATGATATTCTGGCAGAAAAGTGTGAATTATTTTCACTATTCTAGCCATTGTTGAGATGAACAAAAGTCATCTCAAAACGTATTATCGATGAAAGGACTAAAAAAGTATTAGATATTCATAATTAGTAAATCTGAATTTCAAAATATTCTGATGTTTGATTAGAGGGTACACTTAGATAATCATTCTAACCTGGTCAATGGTTTCATACTTGGAAGGAGGGATATTATAGAATGACTTTAATCTTTCCTCTGGAGGTGCAGCATAAACTCTACTCATCTTATTCTCAAGGAGGGTGATAGTCAAATCTTGCTTACCCCACGTGCCAAATTTCACTTCAGGTTCATTACGAAAGGAAAACCATCTAGGAGGCCCAAATAACGTAGCTTTAGATGGAGTCAAGATTTGAAAGGGAGAAGATGGAGGAGAGTGAGGGATATAGGAGCAGCTTCTGAGGCCTTGAACTGCTGTTCCAATTCCTGTCTTAGATTTAAAATGGCTTAGTATAGAGTTGGTTAGAGTGGCAAGCTTGGGGCCTAGGTTCTTAGCAGTGTTGTGGCCATGTTAACAGGATAGAGTGTCACAATGTATGTGAGCTCAAAGAATCTACTAATGCAGCTCAGTTCAACCTGAAAGAAATAGAACAGAAGCAAGAAACAAAAGCAAACACCAAGTTTCAGTGCTAGCTTCACACATTAACTTCCTGGTATAAGTTCTCTGAAAACCGTGGTGAATAAGTTGACTTATGAAAGATTTTTAGTACATTTACTAAAATCTATCCTCACTAACTGATAAGTGGCATAAGAAAAGGGAATGAAAGGGTACCTGGAGAGCATCAATGGCATCAGAGACATCAGTTACAGTCCACTCTAAAGTGGAAGGGACCAACCCTTTGGCTCCAGGTTACAATATTTCATTCATGACCAAACCAATCCCACCTATAGCCTTGTAAGGACCCGATTCAGTTGCAGGAATTATGTAGACTTGGGTGTTTGATCTTTTTTATGTGCAGTGATGAATGTAGAGACCGTCCACGCCCCTGAGATTGACGAGTTAATTGATCAACTCATAGTTAGTAACATTAGTAGGTAACTCCTTCACAATTTTCTCATCCAGTGAATTCACCAGTTCCTGCAGAGAATAAGAGTTGAAACACACTTAACAACTTCATTAAACTGTTCTTATGTAATGCTTACTTTGAGTTCATAATTTTTTGTCATTAGCTTTTATCAATAAATTCAATGCCAACATCATCAACATAAAACCTGCATAGTTGGAGGTTGCTCAACTATTTTCTTCGCAGCCTCTTATTCCTGAATGAGCACTGCCTTAGTCTCTTGGAGCTGAAGCTTCATCTCTTGCAAAGCATGTTTTAGTTTTTCAGTTTCGTGTTCCTTCTCTTGCAAAGCTTGTTGTAGGTTTTCATTTTCTTGTGTCTTAGCTTCCTTAATATCATAATGAAAAAACAAGGTTTAGCATGATGGAGATAAAGAATACCTTTATTGGTAGAAGAAAAAAATTAGCAATACTAGGCATGAAGAAACACTTTCATGCTTCTACATTTTAATTTACTTTAAATAAATAAATAAATAAATTACCCTCATTGTCTTCTCTTCTTCTAGACACAAAGTTAATTCTTTGACTTGCTTTTCTAGTTTATTTTTTGCAGCTTCAAGTGCCTTGGCTTCCTTGGCAGCCTGCACTAAGTTGAAATTTAGATATATATTACTTGGTGTAAACTGATTTACTACACAGAAGAAAACAGAAGAGGGACAGTGAAAAATCTGAAAGTTGTGGCTTTGCCAATGGTAAAGGATTTCTTATTGTTATATTAATCTTTTCTACAAGAGAGCAAAGAGATATATACAAGTGAAAACACCTAACATAAAGATGAAATCTCTCTGATTGAAGAATATATTCCTTTATAGGATATATTTCTTTGAGATAAAATATGTGCTGCTTTGACATGGAAACCTTAATCCCTCAAAAATATTGAGTAATCCTAAATTTGTCATCTCAAATTTTGAATTTTTTTTTCTTTTAATTAATTTTGAGTCACCTTATTTTAGTGCTGTGATCCCAAAAATAAAACTAAATATGCATTCCTTTTGTTTCTGGCCTCGTATGAAGATGATAATTATTTTTTTTTATCAGTAAAAGAATGAATTAATATGAAGCATGACGAAGTGCTTCAACTTTTATATATAAAATTTAACAAAGTTCTATTGTCCTCACTGTTTACATATTCCAAAACCATGTCCCTGCTTTGCAATCTGAAAAAATGTGTATCTTTAATTGTGACAAGGAGCATCAGAAAATTTGTTAAAGTAAGATACAAAACCAAAATAGTATTGTACTTGGATCAAGTCATGTTGTTAGTTTAACATAGTACTTTAAAGAAGTTTCTCAAAGTAATAACATAAATTAAGAATATCAAACTCTACATAAATTTAATCTCACAAAATCAATAAATAAATCTCAAAATACAAAATAGAAACCCTCTATTTACAATAATAGCAGAAATATTGAAGAAGCTAACCAAGTGTCTACAACAAAAGTCAAATAACTAATGTGGATGAGTTGTATTCAAGAATTTTAAGGTCATTTATGGTTAGGAGTTGCAACTCTTCTTCGTCCACGTAGTAATGAAGTTGTTAGGTGTATGCACTAATTTTTAGTTTTTAATTTGTAAACTGTTTGTTAACTCAATTTCAGACGTATTATATAAGTGATCTATACATTTGATCACTTTTGCATCAATTTTTTTTAAATTTTAAATTTAGTTTGATATATTTTGGATAATTACCTCGTAACTTTACTATATTTCAAATATCACCACTAATATTTAAATATTGATTAAATTAATATATTATTTATATTGTAATTCGAATGTTACTATGATTATTTTTGTATGTTAGGTATATGATAAAAAGAAATCTTTGTAATGAAAAAACAAATCATCAAGATCGAGACCATTATGTTATTTTGTTTTTAATAATATATAATTATATAACTAAGAACAAATGATAGTATACTATTTTTCTAGTTTTACAAACTTTTTTTTTTGTAATATTTTGCCTTGAAGTCATAGACTTTGTTTTGTTCCTTTCATGAATATTACATTCAATTATAAATACAAACAGTTTAAAATGTTTATCTTTTATATTTTTTTTTCATTTTTGTCGGGATTAATGTGTATTGAAAAAAACGCATTTCAAAAAATGAAACAGATCAAATTAACGACGGTTTTGAAATTACTGGCGGTAACGGGATTTTGTAAAACCGTTGGCAATTGAGGAAGTTTACAGAACCGTTGGAAGTATCAGGAGTTTGCAAAACCACTAACAGTAGTGGGAGTTTACAAAATCGCTGGCAGTAACAGGAATTTTAAAAATCACTGGTAAATAACTGTCATTCTAGGGATTACTCAAAACCGTTGGTAATCCATTAACAATACTGGATCTTTTAGAGAAAAATCAAACTTCAGATAACGCGCTTAGCAGGGTTAAAACAATCAGAAACACTAAATATAACCTCAGCTAAATATAATTTTTTTTACGGTCATCATTCTCATTTCTCTTAATTCCTCTTATTTTTGTCTTTTCTTATTTGTGAATGTGTTTCCTATCATTTATTTGCATTATGGTATTGTGCGATTGTTTTTAACTTTAATATCAAACGTTTTCTTATATTTTGCTGTCTTCTTTATTTACGTCTCTATTATTTGTATACTTTCCTTATTGCAACGTGGCTACTGCCTAATACAGCCACTGTCTATAGTACCTTTTTACTCCACCACTAAGCCTCAGCATTTTAAGTATCTAAAGGCCACGCCGCACAACTTACTTTAAATGTGAAAGAAATTGTGTATAATTACTGCAAAATGCACCTGATGCAATCACAAATATAATTGTGTACATAGCAACTACGGAGACTTCCAAAATCTCAACATTGTAGTCACAATCGTAGTTACAAACTGCAATTTAAAACCATGCTGTGGATACAGACTTCTTTTGTTGCTAGTATCGTAATTATTGTCATTACGAGAACTTAAGGATCTTTCAACACATATATCGTGTTCGCTAGAATTGTCAAAGGATTTTAAAAAGCAGGGTTGAAGCTTCTTTAAATCTGATGGCTGAAGAGGCTTCAAGAGAAACTCCTCTGCGCCTCCTTCTAAGCACCTGCAAAAAAGACAGATATACGAAAATGTTAATTAAGACACAGTAAAATGTTGACATTTGTTTTATTCACAAAAGTTAAATAAAGGTATAAATTTACTACAAATATAAATTATTAAACTATCTACGTTATTGAACTAATTGACTTAGACCCTTAAGTATAAGATAAACATATATGACAAGAACAACGGGTTTTACTTGCTGTAACTGTGGTGTCACAAAAGCGATGGTATCTTTTACTTTACAATGCTTAATAACGAATAATAATATGTTTTGTTTAGTCATCTCAATTAACTTATACTTTAATTAAATCATGTTTACTTTACTTTCTTATACTGTTTTTCTTCTAAAAGGTAAATTAAATATGTTTGAACTTATAACTATATGATTATTTTTATCTTCAATATTAGTATATTGCTTCACTTCTTTCCTCCTTTAATTTTGCACTATTTATTTAATATATAATTTTTTCTTTGCTATTAATTATATCGTTTATTTTAGAATGTATATTATTCACACTGTTTTATTTTAATAAATACTAGATCTTTGAAAAAAGCGGTAAATACTAAAAAAACCCGAAATTATAATTACGTATACTATACATATAATTAAACAACTTCGTAAAAATCATACAAACATGATGATGTTATATTTATTAATTAATTTAAAAATTAATTATATTGAACATGTGTAATTTAATCATTTAACTTAAAACATTTAATTTTAAGTTACAGCTTTAAATTAAAATTAATTTTTTATTTTAAATTAAATATTTCGAATTCAATATTATTTTTTCTATACATAAGATAAATGTGTTCTTGTTTTTTGATATTGTGATGGATAAAGAATATAATTAAAACAAATAAAAACTTACATGCTAATTCTAGATGGTACGTTCTCTGATGACATTATGACGACTGGTACGTCTTTCAAAGAAGATCCCTGCAGCTGTAAGAAGTGTCAACAAAAGAAAAAAAAGCAAAACAAAAAGAACAAATAATTAAAAGAAAAGAAAAAAGAAAAAGTAAGCTTTAATCTTGAAATCTAATCTTTCCCTTTTTCTTTCTCTTTTAATGTAGAAAAATGGCAGCGTTTAGACTTTTCTCTGTAATCTTCTTTGAAAGGTTGAAACTCGAATCATAACTATCTCACAATTATTTTTCAAATATTTACCAATTTTTGGTTCCTTAAAATTTTAAAATTATTTCATGTGCTAAATTCATCACAAATATACAAATATTTGGTTGAAAATTATAGTTAAGGATTAAGAAAAAAATTAAAATTAAACCAAATCCACTTAATTGAAAAAAAATACTTGATTAACAAAAGAAAACATAGAATAAGGTAATACACTGTTTAAAAAGTGGCTAAAACAATATTCTTCACGTTATTAAGAAACATTAAGAATATATTCTAAACTGTTCATTCACGGGGAAGTGGAATGGAGCTTAATTTTGACCTTGATTCGTTTGAGTAAATCATAGCCACTCATTCCTGGCATGCAGTAGTCTGTCATGATCATGTTCACTTTGATTCCCTGTAATTCAAAAGATTCAATATCACATATGTTTTTAATTTGAATTACTCAAGATATTTCACTTGTACTGAATATATATATATATATATATATCATTAGAAGTACTATAGGGAGAAAAATAAGCTTAAAAAGGAACCGTGCATGATATAGATATATACTTATCACATGCTTAATCTTCACTAATGAAAATTGACTAATTGTTTCTTATAAAGTTGTCTTTCAATTAATTGTTTTCATCAGGAAGAACCCAGATGAGATATTTCAAGAAAAAAGTAAGAGTAGAGAAGACAGACTTTACTAGTAAAGTTTGTTGCATAAATTGTTATTATACTTATAAACTCAAAAAGATTATTTTGATTTTACTCCTTTTTTCTTTCCATTCCTTTTTTCTTTATTTTATAGTCCATTATCTTTAGATAAGACTCCATGTTCAAGCTGGGTTAAATCCTAAATTTTGACTAAGGTATAATCATATTCATCCATTATGCTACCTAGATTTTCTCTTTCGTATCTCTCCTTCTCTCGATCATCATCCGAACATGGGCAGATATTTAACATCTTTCTCATCAAATGACTAAAAAAGGAGAGTTCCAAAAGAAAATGAAAAAGATTCCACTTTTTTTATTTTCCAAGAGAACATCTCAAATTATTCAAGTATACGTTTTCTGCAGAGCAGGTCAAATGCGTCGTATGTTCTAAGTTTTTAACACATTCTTCAAGAAGCTAGACTCTTATATTGTGTGTAATTTTAATTCTAAACTACATTTTCGTAGATACCGTGTCTAAATGAATACAAAAAACTTTACCTACTTTACGGCTGTACTTTGTGTAGCTAGCATTTTATGCTGTTTACATTACTAACAATACAAGAAACAACCTCACTTTACTCTGCTGATAATTTTGGGAGAAAAAAATTGTTAAATCGTATCTATATCACCCTTGAATATTATCAATATTCATATATATGCTCCCTCTCACGAACATATATTTGTTATTTATGCGTATTCCACTTGTGAAATGATAAAAAATGAGAGCAATTTGAGATTTAAGAAAAAAAAAAGAAATTAAATAGAAATAATGTTACAGCTGCAACTAATAATTAATAATTTCGCTCAACATATTCGTTCGTTTTCCTATAAGAAATACATGAGATGGTATTTTTTTCTTACAGAAAATCCAGAAATAGTATCATTTATAAATACAACAGAAGAAGTGAAGGAGAAAGAAAGAAGATATTACGTTTTGATGCAATGATTCTGAAGAAGTTGAGGAAACATTTTCAAGTCCATCATCTAGCAGGCCAAGATATTTCAAAGCCTTGTCTCCAGAATCCAAGAAGGTGGCTGCTTCAAAACGAGCCGAAACCACACATAAACATCAAAACATAAATTGAATATTAATTAGGAACAAAATGGTAAGAATTGAGAAGAGACCAATGTTCCAAAGCCAAAATCATAAAACTAAACCTTGAAAAACAATAAAAAGAAAATTAAGAAAGACGAGGTAATGGTAGCTACCTACCTTTGCATGAAGAATCTCGTAGGAGCCTCTCCAAAAGCTTCCTATCTATGACACTATCATCTACCACCAACACATGAAAATGCTTTTGCTGCTGTTGTTGGTTATTCGCAAGCTCCATCTGAGTAGCGTTCAGGAGATAAACAATTTTGAACCTGTTAGTTAACTTGTCTACTTGAAAACTGCTTTATATCATTACTCTGTGTTTGTGTGTATGAGAGAGAGAGAGAAGGCTGAAAAAGAGAGAAACGTGCTGAATGAGAATGAGAGGTGGCATGTATTGTCTTTAGCTTTTTCCTATGAAAGTGGGTGCATGAGAGGAAAAACTGTACAGGCAGAGAAGCAAGCTTGTGTGGACTAATCCATGTTATGATCTTGACCCTAGATTCTCTATAACATTAATACAACTACCACTCGTAACTTTCTCTCTCTTTTGATTGCCAAGGGGAAAAAGCCAAGATCTTTGTTCCCATTCGATCATCATCATGGTGGAAAAAGGTCTGATTTTGAGTGTGGATACGTTTAATGGACTATATTTGTCAAAGACTTTGAAAATTAAGGCAAACCATCTTTCTTATTACCTCATTAAAGTGCTTTTCTTTTCACCTCAATTTCCTCAAATGTATCTTACTTTATTGGATATGTGTTCAATTACAAGATTTAGTTATTGATAAAAGGAAGTTTTAGAAGTAAAAATTTCTCGGGACTAATATGTACAATTTATTAGAACTAATACTACGTCCTTTTTCAAAATTTCTTTCAAATCTTAATTACTATTACGAAGAAAATATTGTTGGATAAATTAATTTTGTGGACATGCATAAATTATAATAATTGATTCAAATTAATTTATATATATCAAAGTATTATTATTAATTATGAGATGTGAATATTATTTATATATAATATGAACAGACTGATAATAGGTGGCCTGAGTCCTATCTACAGTTAATCACATGTTAGTTTTTCTCAACCCTATTAAAGAGACAAATAGAACAGTTTTCCTTTTATGCTCTTTTATTCTTTGTTGTGTTTTCTCAGGATCTGTTCTTACTCAATGACATCAAATCAACCGAATTCAATATTCTTTAATCAATTACAATGATATCATCATCTTCAGTTTCAGATAAGTATTGGATTTAATATTAAATGTATGATTGTACTTGACATGCATTAATTGAATTTAATATTTATAATAAATATTAAAAAATAAATCTTTCAAATATAAATATAAAAATATTTTTGACATATTAAAATATAAAACGTATTCAACACTTATCACACAAACAAAGTAAAAGGATAAGATTAATTAAACGATACAAGGATTTAGAATTATTAATTTGTTTATTACGTGTTTTGTGCTTGTTTTAACATTATTATTTCTACTTACACTTTAAAAATCCATTTTATAATACTCAGTGCTGCCACATGCACTTTTGTATCTTAAAGCATGCATGGTTTGGGAAGACTGTACGCCAACTAATCGAATCTTTGGCTTAGTATTTTGCTACGGAAAGGAAGAGGTTGTCTTTTATTCAACATGATGACTTTCTTATCACGATGATATAAACATGAAGAAATATTATTGATATTCTTCCATGCTCGAGTCTTCTAGTATTATATCTTGAATATAATACTTACAAAATAACTCAATGGATGTTTAGATTATAGTTAATTATAAAGTTATACTTTATTTGTTTGCGATATATATAGGTGGTCTATCGTATACTATAACTTTTGATTATTATCCAAGCTTAATTTTAGGAATAGTACATCTTTATACTAAATATTATCATAAATTACATTATTGTGTCTGTTATATTTTAATTTTTGCTTTCATTTATATACTCTTTAATTAACATAATCCAATCGTTCATCTTTATATTAGATATGTTTTATTTTGTTGTTATGGAGTCTATTTGATATCCTTTTCATGCTCAGTAGTTAATAACCCTCGAAAGAAAAAGGAACTGGCGACAATTCACCACCAAAAGTTATTTGTAATAAAATAAATTTGTTACAAAAATAAAAAATTCGACACAAGTTTTTCGTGACAAATTATATTACGGATAGCCACACTAAAATACATTCATATTTTTTTTTTACAAAAATACTTAAGAATCTAATATAACAATTCATCACAAATTATGAAGGTAATTTGCCATAAAATGTTAAATCGTTTAAGTAAATAGGTTCAGCAGGTAAAATAACCGCTTTAGGCTAAAATGTCTCACAACAATTTAATTATTAATATATTATTATAAAATTAAAAAAGAATATTTAATTTTAAAATTATACTAAAAAATAATTTTTAATTAAAAATTTAAAATATTTTAACTGACTTTAAGTATTGAATTTTTGTTAGGCATGATTATTTGATATGATATATTATTTGCAGTTAACTCGATTAGTAAAAATTTATAATAAAAAAATATGTGTATTAATATGGCTATTGAACAATTAAAAGGTCGTCTTTTATTCTTTGAAACATATTGAGAAAATAGATTTGAAAATGCATTTATTTCTATCAAAGAAATTACTTCTGAAATGGAAAGCAAGATTGTAAAAAGTGCTTAATGAGATTTAACAGCAAGTTACAAATACAATTTTGTCAAAGCTTTTAATAACTAGCAAATTGTCCTCTTGATCTTTTATGAAAACATATTTAATATATCAATGACACTCAATCTTTAACCAGGAAATATGAATAACACCTCTGTACAAGATTTCTAGAAATTTAACAAGTTAAAAAACGTATTTCAATTAGTTAATTTTGCTGTTAGAATTGGATTTTGGTTGATGTCCAGAAAAACAACAAATTGTTTTACAATTTTAGCAGGTTGTTTATAGCACAAAAATGAGAATGCAGCAGAATAGGCACACGAATTGAAATAGTGCAGGGTAAAAAAGATCACACAATGAATTTTATCCTGGCTTACTCTTTCTCAAGAGCTACATGCAGTCTTTTGCACAACAATGCAAATATTTACACTAAAATCAACAAGTTTACATACAAGGGCATCTCTATCAACTCCAACAATCTCCCCAATTTGATGAAGACAATACCTTGGTTGAGAGTTAGTTGAATTTGTGATTTTCATGCTTTCATCTCCCTCATACTTTGAGGCCTACACAACTTTAAGCACAGATTTTCCAAACACAC
>Ga0099825_1008978_pt1 | contig 11596 bp, 8 predicted proteins | sample SiratroredBW_FD_76838 | JGI IMG/M metagenome (GOLD analysis project Ga0099825, IMG submission 76838) | Root nodule microbial communities of legume samples collected from California, USA - Siratro red BW | ecosystem: Host-associated > Plants > Roots > Nodule | place: USA: California | collected...
ATATTTTTATATATATATATATATTTTTTTAAAATAATATATATATATATATATATATATATATATATATATATATATATATATATATATATATATATAATGTTTCATGATCATTCCCAATTATTTTATATTTCAAACACGAACAAAATGCACCGACATACATGCATTTATGTCTAAGTAAAACATTTTTTTTTTCCATTTTGTTTCCTTCTTACGAACCTTCAGAGGTTCTTTTGTTATAACCTTATTTCTTTGCCTCTAAATCTTTGATCTCATTTCAAATATCTTTCTATAACAGGTTTAACAATACACATTATAACAACTTCAAGATCAATTATATCCCATCATAACTGAATTTGGATTAAATGTCTTATTGTTTTTATTTTTCTTTTAACTTATTTTGTGAGCAATGAAAAATTGTTGATTCTATCATATGAGAGGAGTATTTCTTTTAACTAGTTTATCCCTTGGTTAGAGTTTGATTTATTTGACAATATTTTTCTAGATTCCTATTATTTGAGTTCCTGGTTAGTCACTTATTAAAATGTTAGTAATTGTCATGTAAGAGAGACTACCTTAAATGTGATCAATTTATTGATTTAATTATGAAAGCAATTGTTTTTGAATTTGTAATTTATGTAATCGGTTAACATTGATTGAATTTTTTTTTTATTAATTTTGAGCTACATATTTGGTTAAAGGAGTCAAATTAAAATGTAATATTTATGATTTAAAAATTAGATTAGATGATCTTAAAAATACATTTTAAACTGGTGATTACAGTAAAAGTAATTGGTTTAGAAAACTTGTTTTGAAGTTTACAATGGATCTTTTGAATTTTGTCATTATATAAATTTTTATTAACTATATATATATATATATATATATATATATATATATAATATAATATAATATAATATAATAAACTACTTTATACATCAAACGATCTTTATTTAATATCGGAGGGTGTTCAATCAAACCATCATTATTCTGAATCACCTTTAAATTTAAATAATAAGTTAAACCCATTAAAGTGTTTGTTATATGCAAATTAATTTTTTTTTCAAACACCAAGTATACCTTACTTTTAAATAATGTAAACAAAGATACTTCAACTAATCAAAACAAGTTGCTAACTTAATTTTAGTTCGTTATTTGTAACATTATCTAAGTATTAACATGACACTCTTGATATATTTTTTTTGCTTTTGTTTAAATATAACAGTCTTTGTCTTTCGCTTTAATCATGCTGTTGTAACACCAATATCCTTCCTTACATTTTCTTCTTTATCTATTCACGTTTCAACATAAAAAAATCAAGTAAATAAAATAATTTTATTCTTATGTTAATGACCTGAATTCTTAACTAGCACATGAAGAAATATTTGATTTATGCTAACCACCTGAATTCTTAATTAACACATGACGAAATACATCTACATGTCGTTATCATCCAACTTGTAAAAATGAAGTATTTTCAAGGTTTCCTAATTAAGTGCAAATTAAATTGAGTTATTCATTTTTTTAATAGATAAGATAGTCACATTTTTTTTTATTAAAACTGTTATCATATTTATATATCGTTATTTGCTTAATAGGTAAAATTCAGCTTCAGAATCTTGTGAATTGTACCAAAATAATGTTTAAACATGAATGCTTTGGTTGAGAAATTTTGAAACATGTTATTTTAACACGATAAATGTTTCCTTATATACTTTTTGGATGTTTGTTTATTGTATATGTATACTTTTTTTGTCCATCTTGAATATACCACGTGATTCTCCTAGATTGGAATTGAGTATAAGAATTTTGGAGGAAGAATACTTTTATGACGTCTAATATAAAATCTTTGAAAGCCCTTAAGTGCAACAAATAAGTCAATTACCATTTTTTTTTTCTTGCATATAAATAATTGTTAGTTTGTTTTTATTTTTGCATCTGCAAGACTCTTAAACAATGAGCTGCATTATAATTATAACTTTTAATATTATATGTTGGTGAATCATGTTGTAATGACAACTATTGAAGAGATTAAAGAAGGTGTAGAATGTGGTATATTGCTTGCCTTTGCAACAAGTATGATGATAATAATACTAATAGTAATAATATAATTGAGTATCAATTTGGTGCATTTTTATGAGATAATAACTCTGGTGTAATTCATTAAAAACTGAAGTAGGTGAAATTAAGAAGAAGCAGTATTTGCTAAGTGGGTGTAGAATGGACAAGTGCAATCAGATCTATTCAATGATTTTGATTCAAATCAATTTCTTAATTTAGGAGCCAGTTGTCTGAAACTGATATTTGTGGTGAAAATTGCATGAATTGATTCAAAGAGCCAAGTATAAGAAAAATTTGGAATGAGTAGAATTATTTCCTCCAACAGTTAGTTTGTTTGGTGGCTTTGTGCTAAGATTTTGATTCAATCAAAGTAGGAAGTAGTGATTGAAATTTTGGTGAAGTGAGGTAATAATTAGAGTCAATCAGTGGAAAATTGGAAAAACGAGTGAATTTGTGGCTTTGCATCGAAGCAAAAGTGATGCTATCGTTCCCTCTTTCTCTTTCCCCACTAATATGCATGAGTGGTGGCTCACAAAATTTTCTTTAAAATTTTGCATTAGGACACATTTTATTCAATCTTTAGTATTATTTCTGTACAAATTAATTTGAAAGTTTAAAGATGTAAAAATTAGAGAATATAATTTTCAAAAACATGACAAGGATGAAAGACCGAAATTAAGAAGATAAAAACATGTCATTCTAACCGATCAATCATTTTATCATAGTTTTATAGATTCATATCAAGTTTAAACACTTATTCAATTAATCAATTAAACTGATTATACGAAGCAAATAAAATTATCATTTAATTTAATTAGTATTTAATTATTAAATCAACATTCAATCGAATTTTAATTTAATTATAAAAACGCAATTCTCAATCTCAAAGAGCAAAACTAAAATTAGAGAAGAGAAGAAATTTTGAGAGAATCAAGAGAAAAAAGTAAAAAACAAAAATTTCAAAACATGTATGAAACGTGTAATGAAATTTTCCTTTATATCCTGTTTTTGAAACATTATAATTTGTATGTCCAAAACAAAATTGTTATTTCATAACGTGTCCAGGTTGAGCCTGCAACAGCGGAGTAAAATTATCCATGAAACCTTCAATAACCAAACTGTCCACTAAGTAGTGAATACTTTTGCCTTCAAGTTAAAGCCAACGTGAGAACTTAGAGCATTTTCCACAGTATATTGAAGCAAAATAATACCGATTAGGGTTGCAAATGTGGTGAACTAAATTAATCTTTCAACAAAATCAAAAATTTTAACACGTCTATAGGAGAACCAAAAAAAAAATGAAGTAGCAAACCTTAGAGGACCTTCTGTTGCCTTCTTACAACGTGAGATTCTCGCAAATTATCCATTTTTAATATTTTTTTCAACCAATAACCTATATAGCAGCAAACAACTTCATGCTTAGCACAGTTGTAATTCGTAAGAACATGCAATGAGAAGCAAAAACACTCGTACCTTTGAAATTTGAAAGTACTATAGAAGAAAAGGAGAAAACAAATACCTCGTAGTAACTTGTAAGAACAATGACAAAGAAGGGGGAAACTAATTCCTCTTGTCCAAGAGCAATGATAAAGAAAAAAGCTAAGACGTTGCACAGGGAAGGAGAAAGGAAGACTGCTGTTATACCTTTGTGATTTGTAAGAACAATCACACAAAAGAAGAAAATCAATAGCTTTTGTCCAAGAACAATACAAAGAAGAAATCATGAGTAGACTAAATTACCCCTATATTGCATATAGGATGTGTTTCACTAGTAAATTTGTTAGCCTAAAAATAGTTTAAATTGTTTTGCTTTGCAACAGAAAATCAAAAAGCATACTACTTGTAGCTTATGCAACAACATGAGCTACAAGATAGATGAAGGTATGGTGTTGAAGACAAGAAGTCTTGTGCTATGAATCCATTTACAATGAATATTTGAGTTGATAACTCCGGAGCCAGTCTTCACCCTTTTCAAAATAGTCCATCCTACTGAAGGTTTGAGTATGGAATTGTGGGATTGTTGCATATGCAGCAGCCCCACGCCATGCATCCATAACAGGATCCAATGCTCTAACTACTTTAATGGGTGATCCACATGGTCGAATCATCCTAATTCCAGCTTCAAGGCGTTCAATGATGCCGGGGAAATTAGAACTTCCACCAGTCACAAGTATGGAGTTAGTGAGTCTCTCTTCTAGGCCTTCATCCTTACATGATAACCTTCTTATTGACACCCCCGCCATCTCATCTAACCCTGCTTGATCTACTGCGATCCAGTTTGGATTGAACAAGATTTCAGGGCATCGGAACCTTTCAACACCAAAAACAATTTGAAAATCTTCTTTTGTTAGAGGACGGGCACGTGATGCCTCAGCAGGTTGAGAGCTACCATTTTCTGACTTCGGCACAAAAGTTGGATCCAAGTCCTACACCAATGCAACAATTCACCAAGAGTTTTTGTGTCATCCACAAGTATTGCAACAATACACCAATTCAAACAATTCAAGCTAACCTGTAGCTTGGAAGAGATGCGAGCTAGCTCAGTGTAATCCTCATCTGGTCCCTCGTCACCATCATCGTTATCTTTGCTCATCAATTTGTAAAGTTGCCAATCTTCATCTTTGGCACCGAATGTGTCTTCTCCCTTACCACGATCAAATGCAGCAGTAGTTAAGAGGCGCATTCTCTCCCTCTGAGCAGCACTGAGTCTCTCACCACGCCCAATGCCACCAGACAAGTTGTTTCCATTAGAATGATCTCCATTTGTCTTGAGCCGTTTTCGCTGCTCAACTTTCTCTGAAAGGTCTTTGTACTTTGCACGCAATTGTTCCAAGTAAAGCTCTGGGTTCTCTCTGTAGTAAGAAGGGCCAAAATCAATCCGAAAGGTTTTGATCACAATAGAGAACAACATTTATAAGTACTCAAACCTTGGCAAGACTTATGATTTTGTTCATGTTTTGTATTCCCTTAATAAGACATTTTTTCCATTTTATCAAGAAGGGATTATGATTAGTTTTTTGACTCGCATAAATCTTCAACAAAGTACTCTAAATTAAACTGAATAAACTGTGGCATAAAACATACAGGCGTTTTTCCTCCTCTAACTGTTGTTTCCTTTCTCGCTCCAATTCCTCCTCGTAACGCTTCTGCTTCAATCGCTGTCGTCCATCTGACATGGATTTCAGTGACAACTGTTTCTTTTTTTCAACTAGCTATCAACAAAGCACACCCACAAATACATGGTCAACATCACATAGCACAGAGAAAGAACAACTTTATAAACAAGTTTGGACATTGAAGTGCCAAAGCAAACACATACAAGCAAAAGATGAATTTGATAAGCTATTAGATATAAAACTGACCTGTTCAGGGGAGAGCATGTCATCAGGGATGTTTATAAGCGAATACTTTTCATTAGTTCCAGAGTCAGTCTTTTCAGTTTCAGCTTGCTCACTCTTTGGTTCACCTTTTGCTTTACGTAAAGATTGAGTAACTTTGGTGCGGGCAGATTCTATCTCCTGCCTAGAGACATAACCAGTCTCTGCTAGGAAAGATGGAATGTCATGGTCTTCAACTTGTTCAAGCTGTTTTAGAAGAAATTCCAAACCATGCAATTCATTTTCCAATTCGTTTATTCTAGAGGACCTCTTTGCCTCAGCCATTTCTCGTAATCTTTGACCTTGTCTCTCTCTTATTGCTGCCTTTCTAGCAATCTCTTCCTCAGAAGGAGGCTCCTCAGTAGGGGGTGGAACCCAAGGGAGCTGCCAACATCTGGTTTTTTCTTTAGCTTCCTTAGATTTTTTCTATCAAACCATTAGTGCAGTAAAATCTTAGAAACGGATAAACAGTTTATAAACTTAGACTGAAAAGAGCCTTTTCTTACCTGAAACAGTCGAGCTTCAGAAGCATAATCTGGTGCAATATAACAATGTTCCATCTTCAGGTCGTCAACCTTTTCCCATGTAAATCTAGCCCTGCATTGAGAATTTTAAGAAAGAGTAAGAAATACATGTATTTAACAGACAGGTTAATTTGATAACAGAGGAAGGATGATTTATACTCACATATGATAAGGATATTTAAGTGAAAGAAGTTGCTTTAAATAATCAGTCACATGGAACCCACCAACATTGGTTCGGCAACATCCTTTATATATAGGCTCCCCATCTACAAACTGGAAATATAGAGATGTGAAAAAACTATTATTAAGAGTTATAACACTTCATACAACTTATAAGGTTATCTAAATCCTGTCAGCAACTATGCAATAAAGCAGAACGGCAAAAGGCACACATGTCCGCAAAACAAGAGAATTTTTTCATCATATTACATCCCTCCTACATAGAGTGTCAACGAATGCTCAAAAGTAAGCAATCGGACTAAACAACTATATGTGATCTACAACTTTAACAATACGTGTAAGGAAAAACAAAAATGATAAGTTATTTGCTTTGCATAAAAATCTGTAAGTATCACATAAAAGCATACCGGAATCACATGAGTTGTATTGAATCCAGGACACAAAGCAAGACCATCTTTATCACAAACACCATGTTGTTGATTATATTTATAGCTGAATGCCGCATCAACACCAAATGCTGCCATAACAGAGAAGCATAAATATCATTGTCAAATAAATTATGTCTGGCAAATCTAGTATAGTGTAGCCAAAAATACGTGCCAGTGATTAGGTCCAAACTAGTAACAACTATGCGACAAGATGTCAAACACAGTCTTGATGGGCCTCATTCGAAATTCGTTTTAGACAACAGGCAAGCCAACATTCCAGTTCCTACAAAGGCTACTTGAAGAAAATGAGTTTTTTTTTTTTTTTGTTAGGATTAATAAAGAATTGATACCTATCGACGGAACTCCATATGTCTCAAAAAGAAGTTCTGCCATTTTACTACGAGACTGAACTGGGTTGCATACACATTCTGTGATGAGGACGGGATGATCAATCTGCTCCAGCATTAAACATAAAGATAGAAAAGAGTGAGTTAAATAATTTAAATTGTCAAAGTTCGAAAAGAGAAAAATTTGTACACATCAAATCAAGAACTCCTAGGTAAACTACAGAGGCCAATAAGTTTACTAACATATCAAAAGTAGTGGTGGTGGTCAATTGGACTTTAAAATGTCATAATAAAAAAGATTAAAAACGTTAACGGAAGAAAAATGAAAAATGCTATTCCAGTAATCGGCATACCTCTGATCCTGTTGCTCCCAACCGGTCAAATGCAAAGTCCAAAATCTATAAATGAAAGAAAATTTTAGTAACGCTTCCCATCATATGTTAATTATAATTAATAAACGAATACACCAGTATACATGCATGATCCTATTTCACAAGATGTTTATAGTTAATATGGTACACATCCCTTCCAATTAGTTGTAAAAATCTTATAATTCCATATTCAGCTTATGACCTTTAACTTGTGACCCTATCAGAATCCCATTGTCACACATCAATTTATCCGTTGTCTCATACAAGGAAAATAGTTCCTATATATGCTACGAAAAGGAACCTTGGTATTGCCAAGTGCAAGACACCACTATGCACGAGATAGTCCCATGTTGATCATATTCTAGGCAACAACAAAAAAAGAATTTTGCCCATGTTCAAACAATATTTAATTTGAGCAATATCATACAATTCAAAAGCTAGAATCCATGCTGAGGAAAAGAGAGTATATTTTGGAATTTGGATACTTTCACTAAACAATTTAGAATAGAGTATCCCAACGTTTTAATACATTAATCCTTAGGAGTCAGTTACTGCTTATTCTGGTGTTCGATTTGGACAAATCAACAGCTAGACAAAGATATCCCATCAGTCCTCATATAGCAATAACAAAAGTATAAACTATGATTCTAACATGCAGCCACATAAATAGGCCATTTCCTGAATTAGAAATGCAACTTACATGCATATAACACACATGGAAGAACGAAAACGAATCACAGGCTAGAATAAGATCATCGGAACTGAATTGTAAACGTTTAATATAATTAACATTGAAATGACTCAAAAAACAAGTCCTTTATACACTCACAGGATTGCCACGAGGAAAAACTTACATATTCCATCATTTCAAATTGGTAAACTACATTGCTGTCAAACGCTGAGCGGGGTCCAGAGCGACTACAGTCAAAGTATTTCATTAATGCTGGATCATGATCACCAACAACAGTGACGATTTCTCCTGTGTAATAACAGAGTGTTCCAAATAATTATTCGGCATGTGACAAATTGCATTTTGTTGGCTCATTATCAACAGCTCATAAGAAAGGTTCCTCTTAAATATAAGAGACCATTAACTCACAACAATAAATATATCTCGGTCCCATTTTATGTTTTTTACGAAATGAAATAAGCTAACGAAAATGCACCAAGACAAAAAAGAAAAATTAGCGTAACAAGTTAACAACTATAATAGCATTAACTACAGAGTTTCACCAACATTTTCGACAAACACAAACAACAAAACAAATACGTAACAAGTAACTAAGATGGAGAAGAACAAGAAAGCATGGTGAAAATGTAGAATGTAGGATACCAGTGGCTTTGTGGCGTGGCCTTTGGACAATGTTGCGGAAAACAACGCGTGGTTCAGTCTCTCCTGCCCACCTGACAATTCACCAAAAGGAACCAACTTTAACGTTAAAATCAACAACCCCGTCATGAGCTGATGCGAAAAACACATAAGCCTAAAAATAAAGTTTCAATTTTGAGGCAAAATTAGGGTTCGGAAAAATACCCAATACGGAAATAGGAGGCACCATTGTCGATGACGACGGGAGTGGCAGAGCTGAAGAGGGTGTAATCAGATTGGCGCTTAATTTTGGAGATGAAGGGCATTGTGTAAGTGATACAGAAGAAGAAGAAGTGACCTTGATTCTGAGTGTTCTTGCAACTTCACAAACTTTGCAAATGGTGAACAACATAAGTAACAGACATGGTGAGCTCCGACCGATCCGGCTAACCCGAACCACAAAACGGGTCGGGCGCAGTAAAAACGGGCCATTGAAGTTAAAACGTGCTCTTTTTCTCTATTTTTGTTGAGCCATGCAATACCGCAGTATTCCTTTATATGCAATCTTGCCAATATCTCAAATTTATTATAATTAATTGTCATGAATGCAAAAAAGTACTCATATAATGTAATAGATCAAATAAATATTAAATTATCAAAATAAACTTTAATGATTATTTTTTTGGAATTTGTTTCATAAAATTATTTTATAAAATATTTATATTGTACATAATAATAATAATAAACTAATTTTAAATAAAATATAAGGCAAAAGGAATAAGAATGATGGAAAATATATAGAAAAACACGTTGAAGTATAAGGTTGTGAATAGTAGGTACAATCAATGCGGAGGTTAAAAAAAGTAACATTACTTTAAAAGAATGGTTAACGAGAAAATTTAAGACTATACTTATTATTAATTTTTAATTTTAATTGGAATACTTTATTTTAGATAAAATATTTATTTGGTTTAGAAATTTAGTTTTTAAGAATATTAAACTAAAATAAATAAAATATATTTTCTTTCTTCAATTGATGAATAAAAATATATTTCTCTCTTAATATAAGTACTGATCAATAGGTATATTAAAATTATCATACACACTAAAGACAGTATTAAAGAAATTTTCAATAAGACTTTTACTCTTATTCAATCTATCCACAAGGTATAAACTTTATCTTTATTTATGACAAGGATAATATATTTTTACACAAACCTTTGAGAAAAGATCACGATTTGGGAATTCAAAGAACCATATTTATTACAGGTTTTAAATCTTGTATAATGTTAACGTTGTCAATAATATCCTCCAATTATAATTTTATTATATATATATATATATATATTATTTATTGGCAAATAGTGTTGCATATTAAATATTAAAACTATCTTAATATTATGAATATAACTAAACGAAAATACGAGACTGGCCCATAAGAAACATTTTTCAAAGATAATAACAATAATTTATATTTTTATGAATGACAGAAAGAAGGTAACAAAATAAATTATAAACTCAAAAAGTAGAAAAGTAATTACAATGAAAAAATAAATAATAAATGAAGAGAGTAAAAAAAATTATAGTTTGAATTAATATTTGACATAAAACATTGTAATGCAAAATAATAAATACTTCAATAACGGTAACAGTGACGGAAAATGAATTTATTTTAGTAAAGTATTGTTTTATTTTTATTAATCATGCATAAAAGAGATATAAAAATAACTTGAGATTTTAAACATGAGTATTGGAAGAAGAATAGAAATCAGCTTTTGTAATGATAGACGTAATACAACCTTGACCTTGTGGAAAAAAAATATATAGACTGTATAATAACTAATTTTAAGATGACGTCAATAATTGAAATAGGGAGTTGGAACAGTCTAACAATTGAAATAAGAGGTATGGTCTTAACAGTCTAAAATTAACAATATGGTATGCAAACCATCTCCATAAGAAACAATTATGTATGTTTATGGGATCATCAAAAAAAAAAAAAAAAGTTGAAAGAGAAAAAAGATAAGAGAACAAAAAACAAAAAAGTAACGAAAAACAAAACATCAATCTTATTTCATTTACTAAAAAGTTAAACAGTCCAGTAGCTATCATCCATTCAAGAGTTAGACGATATCTAACAGAAATCATTTACTCACAAAAATAATATCAAAATGAAACAGAACAAAGTTTATCAAAATTGCAGAAATTCTTGACCTGCAAAAAATGCTATTTTGTTCATATTCTCCTTTGATGCATTCTATTTTTTTTTGGCTAAATCCCATAACAAATAGTAGTAGAACATTATATCTGTTGTCCATATTTATCTTTGCAGCAAAAGGCAAGGTAATTTTTTTATTTTTTAGAATCAAAAGATGAAGCATACACTACACTAAAATTGTGAACAAGGTGGGATGCATGTCATATCTTTGTTAGAGGGATATCTTTAGTTACTCCTATAGAAGTAGCAGAACGATTTAAGCTTTTAAATTTCATAAGAATTTTGTGAATGGAGCATGAAGTACAAGTATAAAGACAATCATGTTATGTATCTTATAGAGACTTTAATTTATTTTTCTGTAGTTTTTTTTTTTAATTGGTTAGGATACCCCTCAATGTTTCTATAATTTTATATATATTTTTTTCAATAAAAAACAACTTGAGGTGATAAAGTGGTAAAACAACCACCTATAGATAATAATAGTTATCTTAATTGTAATTAGAATAATATAATTTTAAAAAATATAAAAATAAGTAATTTTAAATAAATAAAAATTGAAAAATTATATAAGATTTTTCATTAAAAAATTTATGTAACTAGTTTCAAGTAAAGAGACGGTTATATATTTTATTAGACAATATATTTTTTTAAATTTAAATTAATTATAAAAATTGTATTCTTTTTAAATAATACGTTTAGCTTCCTCCACTTTTTTTTTTTTTTTTTTTTTTTTTTTAATTTAAAAAAAAAGTAAAATTTTTTTTTTTTTTTTATTTTTTTA
>Ga0099825_1008979_pt1 | contig 11596 bp, 8 predicted proteins | sample SiratroredBW_FD_76838 | JGI IMG/M metagenome (GOLD analysis project Ga0099825, IMG submission 76838) | Root nodule microbial communities of legume samples collected from California, USA - Siratro red BW | ecosystem: Host-associated > Plants > Roots > Nodule | place: USA: California | collected...
AATAAAAAAAAAATTAAAATTTTTTTTTTTTTTTTTTTTTTTTTTTTTTTTTTTTCTTATACTTATGTTTTTATATTATAGCAAATGAATTTTTCGATATATACTTATTTATTTCCCTATATTTCACGGTGACTCAAAATTATCATAATTCCTTCAGTCATCCTCCATTTATTTTTATTAATTAATTTTTATTTAATATTTGAGGAACATTACGCTTCATCTCCTTAGTCAATTACGTTTGACCACTTTTGGAACACTAATCCAAAATAATTAATTTACGCTATATATTTCTTTTAGTAAAAAAAAAATATCTAATGAATTTTTGTAAATAGGATCAACTTTTTTTTTATGCTAGTTCAACTACATTCAATATAGAAAACGTGCTTTTATCTACAAAGATGAATTTTTCTTTTAAGAGATTTTGAAGTCAAGTTCTTGTTTTATTTTGCTTAGGTATTTTATGTTTGTTTTATGATAGTTAGCCATACTAGATAGTTTAAATTAGAATGGATAATTTAATTATTTTAATTGTATTTAGTTGTAATTGTTTAAATATATTGTGATTATACGACTGAATATTCATGTTTTCATTACATGGTTGGTGTCAAAATAAATATCATCTTACATATTATGTCATTTATGATAGTGATAGTAACCAATGAACACAAAGGACACATGCGTAAGTTTTTTTACATATGAATGCGTAAACTAGGTTGTCTCTTAAATTATTATAAAAATTTCTATAATCGACATAATTTAGTTAAAAAAAAAAAAACTAGTGTAAAAAGGTTATTCTACACTAGTGTAAATTGAGGTAAGTATTGGATATCTAAATGTGAGTCTTAGTCCCACATTAAGTAAAATTGAGAAAGTTGGGCAACATATAAGAAAAAATATCCACAAATCTAATGCTTTAAGGTTTTGGATTAAAGGTAGCGTCATTCCCTTATGTGTATTGACTCTTGTTCTCATTATTGTTTGTCTTTCTAGTATTTGTCTAACCATATACATGCATAGATATGAGTAATACTCAAATTTTAAAATTGCCTATAGGGATGAGGTTAGTAGGTAACCTAAAAAACTTATTCTCTTTGATCATTTGTCCCTTTTATCTAAAGAACAATTATTTTGCTACACAAACTTTTATTAATTTTCTCTATTGTTCTATATCTACCAAATCCTCTCTAATTTCAAATGTACTTTCCATTTCATCACAACCTCAATTATACATCTTTTACATTATTTTGTTCAAATGATGTAATACATTTAAAGAAACATAATTTTTTTACTAAATTAAATCTTTTATAAAGTTCACATTTAATCATTTATGTTATTTTTTAATATTTTTATCTAGTATTTACTTTTTGACATGTGAAAATGTCTAGTTATCAATTTTGAGGTGTTCAATTGTGTAAATATTTAGTTTATTAGATAATTTAAAAAATGTATGTTTTATTGTCTCTTTAGTTCTTAGTTTTTTTTTATTTGAAGAACTCTTTTTTTAATACAAAATGTTACTTTTTGACACGTGAAAATGTCTAGTTATCATTTTTGAGGTGTTCAATTGTGTAAATATTTAGTTTATTAGATAATTTAAAAAATGTATGTTTTATTGTCTCTTTAGTTCTTAGTTTTTTTTTATTTGAAGAACTCTTTTTTAATACAAAATGTTACTTTTTGACACGTGAAAATGTCTAGTTATCAATTTTGAGGTATTCAATTGTGTAAATATTTAGTTTATTAGATAATTTAAAAAATGTATGTTTTATTGTCTCTTTAGTTCTTAGTTTTTTATTTATTTGAAGAACTCTTTTTTGAATACAAAATGTTTCACTCTTTCTCTCAATGATTTAACTTGTTTATATCTATCAAGCTCTCTCAAATCCCTGACGTACTTTACCTCTCTACATTTTAAAAAATAATGGATATGATAGTTGTCATGAAATTTAAATAATGTATAATTGTGTATTCTTTTCTATAATTGCCTAACATTTATGCAATTGTTATTTAATAATTTATTTTAATATTTATGTAATCATAATTTTTTTCTTGAAATTTGATAAATGATAAAGTAAAATATTGGTTTTAAGGTTACTAGACGATTTGACACTGTTAGACTGTTTTAGTAGACTAAACTGTCTAGTCTAACAGCGTCTATTGAGATATGACTTGTCTGATAAAATCGTGTAATGACTGCTTTGTTTTGAAACAAGAAGCATTGTTCACCGTCTTTCCGTTAGTTTTAGGCGTGTTTCACGTGTGTCAGTTATAGCAGTATTTACACTATAAATAAGATCTTGCATTTTATGGTTATTTTGAGTTAACCGTTTTGAGTTAGTTGTATCTCCAAAAGTTTATTGAGAGAGAAACTGCTTTTTTTTATTCTATGTGATACAATGAATCCTCTGTGGACATAAGTCGAAGTTTATTAATATTTCTATCAAAACATTTTAACTTTTTGTATGTGATTCTCTCTTCTTTCTCTATTACTATTTACAATCTACCATCTAAAAGTTGTTATTTTTCTATTATATTTTTTATTTGTGGTAGAAGTTATAAGTAGATTTGTTGAGTTAATTCATAACAGTAAGAATGGATATATATCCGAATATAAATATATCCATTACGCAATAAAAACACAAATTTCATATTAAATAGAGACGTGTATAAATTTTTAGTTACATAAATATAATAAAAGAAAAGCACTCAATGCATTCCTTTGCCATCTCTAACCTTCATACATGGTCTAAGGAGCAACGAAAAATTGAACTCTTATTTTATATAAAAAATAAAATCGAGGTACTCAGTTTCCGGCCTCAAACTTTACAAGTGAAGAGATTTAAAATTCGATTTTATATTATTGGATTATTTATCAAGCTATGATGGTTTATTTATGTTTGACGATACAGGCTTGTGTACTCTTGATGTAATTTCCCCATAGCATTTTTGCCTTTGTTCGAGACTAGAAGAATATACTGTTAAATTATGTACCAACTTCTATGTAACCCTAATCTTGATGTAATAATACTAGTCACGTTATATATATATATATATAGATCTTAGAAATTAAGAATCTATATGATTATTTTTGTTGCAATCAAGAGACGTGTAATTCATCAATAAATGCTAGGTAGAAGAATCAAACTATATATAAGCTAGTCTAGCAAAGAAGTCTCCGTGTGGGACAAAATTTATAAAAAGGTAGAAAACCTACATATAGTATGTCTTGTTAATGACAACTATTACCAGTACCATTTCATTCTCGACTCTTCACATTTAATAATAATAATAATTGTCCATGTAATTAACTGAAAAAACCCCAAATTTATAATAGACCAATTGCACGGTGCCACGCAGTGACCAATAAGGTGACGATATCCACCATGTGCAAGCTTCTTCTGCAAGCATCTGTGTCGGAATTCTGGGAGTTACAAATTATATAATTAGTAGGCTTTTGACACTATCGACCCATAATATTTTTCAAAATCACATTTTACAAGATCTTATCCCATATAATAATTTGGACTCAATTTTTCTAACCCCATATCCGAATCCTATATCTTCTATTTAACTTGGCTGAAGTAAAGAAATGCATATATTCCCAACTTAGATTATGCATGCATGTGTGAGTGAAGTCATAAAAATCTGAATTAATGTTAAACAAAGCACAAAGACAAATTGCCAGTGAGAAACAAGCCTTGGTCAGCCTGGTGTGTAGAAGCAGCCACTAAGGACTTGAATCCAAGTGTCCCATGACACATATTGTTTAATATTTGTTAAGACTTTGGACTAGGTCATGCCACGTGGTCGACTCCTCTTTTAACTGCTGAAACTTCAATCCATCCTTTTAGCTTAGTTGACAAGTTTTTACCTTACTTTCTTCATTGATTCTCGTTCACTCAGGCCAATTCAACTATTATTTTTCATTATCTGTTAAAAATACTTGGTTGCTGATCAACTGAACAAAATGTCAAGGAGTTTAAAGATTCAACGAGCTATAGCTTGTTTGAGAAGGAAGAAACACGATCCGTTCATTGGGGAGAAGCAAAGATGTAAATGGAAGACCTGAGTTCAAAGGAAAAACCCTATTCTTTTTGCTCCAAGTTCATGAAGAAAAGGTACAAGCAAACATTATGTTGCTAGGCGCCACTGATAAGTAAAGTGTTATATCCATCAATGAATAGTCAAATTTCTTTTTGGCCCTTAATCATTGTACACCAACTTAAAGGCTTAGGGGGCACAATCTTTTCACAAAGTTTGAGATCACCTATAAATTCAAATGTCTTGTAATGAAAAATTCAAGGAATGTGATAGGCATGAATATATTTCCCTCGAAAATTACGTATTTGCAAGCCTTTTTTCATTCTCTTTTACTTTTTATTTTTCTCATTGCGGAGTTGGTAGATTACTAATATAAGGTTTACTAATCTTTGCTTGAATCTTGGATGGGGTTGGTTGAGCATAAGCATATATGTACACGTTAGTTTCATAGTTTAGTGGAGTGTACTTGGTGCTTGTTTTAGTTAACATGCATTCACAATTTCAAATGAACCGTTGGTTTGGTGCATCTTATTAGATCATCTATCGAGCGTCCATAATCTAATCTTTCTTGAAGCAATTTTCTTGTTGATCTGCCATGGCCCCAACCTTCTCCTTTCTAGTAGCTCCTTGCATCTTTTTTTTCTATATGGAAAGGGAATATGTGTTAAAGGAAAGCAAAACGTATATGCTTTAAGTTCTCTTTTAACCTTTTATCCTTAGCAAAGAATAAAAGGGTTGATCTTAATGAAAAACAATTAAAGGACCTTTTACTATTAATAGGGCCAGAAAGTGAAAAGTCGCACAAACTTTAGTCTAGATCATGTTTGTGAATTTTCCACCATTTAAAGCAGGTACACGACCTTTTGAATCTTGTGTTTGATTAATTTTTAAAAGGGTTAATTAAATGTCTACTTTGGTACCTTTATGGATTTTTAAATTAGAGGTCAGTAAAGCTGCCAACAAATGTTAAAAATGCAGGAGCCAAGCTAATAAAGAACAAGACTACAGTGTAGATGATAATGCGTTCCCATGTGTGATCTGAAACCCGATCATCAATGCTTAAGTGTGAAACGACGAATCAGCTATTTTGTACTATGCTGCAAGCCCAAAATTGTGACCTAAAATTCAGCTTGGTGCTACCTTGCAATTCCAAATAATCTAATGGCGAATCTACAGTATCTGCCATTGTTTGATAAAAGATGCATACAGACAGAAATGAGGGTCCGTTTTATTTTTTTGTCCACCGTCAAAATAAGCATGGCTCTTCCATAGAGTTGTTGTACTATAGAATATTATTTTATTTAGATAAGTGTAGAATTATCTGTGAGCAATGTTCATCAGTGTTATGGATTATGGTTCATGGACAATTATAAGAAAAAACAAGACCGTTCCCGCGGTGATTTGATATGGTACTATGTATTTACTGTCCCCCTAGCTAATTAATGGGACCATATCTTCTGGTTCTCGCGGTAGTGAAATTCAATGCGGAATGGTCCTTCGTGCATGCCATGGCACACCTATTATTCGTGACCGCCAGTCAAATTTAAAATTCGGCACATTGAATTGGGATCAAAATTTTCCTTTTTTTCTTTCACTTGAATTAATTAACGTAATAACGACGACGACGTTGCGACGGATGGTAGGATTATGTTTTGGGACCTTCAATAATGGCACGAAACTAGCTATATGTTTTTCCGATACATAAATTATTACATTGAAGAAAGATACTGTTCTTATTTCTGTTTCTCTTTTTAAAAACATTTTGTATTGGTTCCGAGTCTTTCTTGGCGAAGTTGAAAATGATGGTATCCAGTGGGAAAAGGTAGACTTGGTTACCGTAGAATTTAATTGTTTTCGTTTCTCCCGTTCCATAACTAAAACAGCAATAAAGAAAAAAAAACAAATGACAGCTTGTCGAATTAGTTAGAATAAAGTAGCCAATTTTCTATTGGTAAAGCTTCAATTAAGAGTAATATTTAATACTAAACAGACCAAGACTTAATTATATTGTCACAGGGATTGGATCATTGGGGGGCTTGTGAAGTCAATCACCCACAAAGAATTTGCAAATAATAAAATTTCCAACTTCACCTGCATGTCTAGTAGTAGTAGAAAAAGATGCTATACAGAGGCATCGCTTTACAAGTAGAGTACTAGGAAGAGAGAGAAGACAAGCAATTAAGCAATTAACTATTCGGAGTTCAACCATAAATCGTAGCAGTGTAGGTTCACAGAGAGCATATTTGTAAGAGGTTCTGTTTTTGGTGAGCTGTGTATGTCCTTCAAATATTTTTTTATAATCCATCCATCCACATGGCCTTCTGTCCCATCACAATAAATCCCCGTTACACCTTTCCCTCCTCTTTCTCCCTCACTTAGCAATGTGGGATTACTCTGTAAAATCATGAGGCTCTTCTGTCAAGCTCTTATAATTTCACTGCTTCTTCTTCTCCTCACTGTTAACCAGTGTTGTGGCCTGAGTAGAGACGGCGTTCTGTTGCTTTCTTTCAAGTACGCTGTGTTCAACGACCCACTTTACGTCCTCGCAAACTGGAACTACAGTGACCAGACTCCGTGTTCGTGGAACGGCGTTTCTTGTTCCCCTATAGCAGCGTCCACGAACTATACCGAGTACCGCGTCACGTCGTTGTCGCTTCCCAATTCTCAGCTTCTGGGCTCAATTCCCTCCGATCTGGGCTCCATTGAGCACCTTCAATTCCTAGACCTTTCCAACAACTCCCTCAACGGCTCTCTTCCTTCTTCGCTGTCCCAAGCCTCCGAGCTTCGGCTCCTCAACCTGTCCAACAATTTAATAACAGGGGAGGTTCCGGAGTCCATAGCGCAGCTTCGGAATCTCCAATGCCTAAACCTCTCCGACAATTCTTTGGCGGGAAAACTGCCTCGCGATTTCTCCAACATGCACAACCTAACTCTGGCTTCCTTCAAGAACAACTACTTGTACGGTTTTCTTCCCAGCGGGTTGAGAACGTTGCAGGTTTTGGATCTGTCTTCAAACCTGTTCAACGGGACTCTTCCCGCGGATTTCGGCGGAGACGCCATGCGTTACCTAAACATCTCCTACAACAGATTTTTGGGGGAAATCCCGACTGAGTTCGCGGCAAACATTCCGGGGAACGCCACCGTCGATCTCTCGTTCAACAATCTCACGGGCCAAGTTCCCGACTCCGCTGTGTTTTTGAGTCAGAACTGGAAGTCGTTCTCCGGTAACGTGAACCTGTGTGGAGAACAAACGAAGAATGTGTGTCCAGTTCCTTCTTCTTCGTCCTCTAAACCGAAAGATTCTGCGCCTATATCTCCTCCTGCAATCGCGGCAATCCCGCGGACGTTTGATTCGTCGGCTGCGACGAGTGGGAAAAAGGAGAGTGGTCTGAAACGAGGAACGATTATAGGAATCGTTGTGGGAGACGTAATTGGGATTGCGATCCTGGGCATGATATTCGTGCAGGTGTACCGGTTGAAGAAAAAGAAGAAGGTGGTGAAGGAGGAGGCGGTTGCGAGGAGTGGGAGTGAAAGTTCGTTGGAGTCTAGAAGGTTCATGAGGTGGTCGTGTTTGAGTAAAAGAGCGGAAGAGGAAGAGTGTTCGGAGACAACAAGCAGTTGTGACAGTGAGGTGGAGGGGCAGAAGAATAAGGGTGAGCAACAGGAGGACAAAACGGGGACTCTAGTGATTGTGGACGGTGAACGACAGCTTGAACTGGAAACGCTGCTGAAGGCTTCTGTGTACATATTGGGTGCCACTGGGTCAAGCATAATGTACAAGGCAGTTCTTGAAGATGGTATGTCCTTGGCGGTTCGGAGAATCGGGGAGAGCGGTGTGGAGCGGTTCAAGGATTTCCAGAACCAGGTTCGACTTATTGCTAAACTGGTGCACCCTAATCTGGTTCGCGTTCGAGGCTTCTACTGGGGACACCATGAGAAGCTCATCATCTATGATTTCGTTCCCAACGGATGCCTTGCCAATGTCCGTTACAGTAAGTCATTTATTTCCCTTCATTCAATTGCCTGCTCCATTACCTACCTCTACAGTTCCTCTAATAACTTTTGCACCAAAATCATTTATTTTCCTGGGTTTCTATGTTTTTTCAATGTATTTGGTTCACCAACTTTGGTCAATGCCACGGTATTGATGATGAAGTAAAAAATTGTGTGTTGGAATGTAAATCAGGGAAGGTGGGCTCCTCGCCGAGTCATTTACCGTGGGAAATCAGGCTGAAGATAGCGAAAGGGGTGGCACGTGGGCTGACTTACCTCCACGAGAAGAAACACGTGCATGGAAACTTGAAGCCTAGCAATATTCTGCTAGGCAATGACATGGAGCCCAAAATTGGAGACTTCGGGCTTGAGAGGATAGTGACGGGAGACACCAGTTATAAGGCTGGCGGATCGGCGCGTATTTTTGGGAGCAAGAGATCCACGGCCTCGCGGGACAGTTTCCAAGACACTGCGTATGGGCCCAGCCCGAGCCCGAGTCCTAGCCCGAGCTCCTTGATGGGCTTGTCTCCTTACCATGCACCCGAGTCGCTCAGGAACCTGAAGCCTCACCCCAAGTGGGACGTGTACTCTTTTGGGGTCATATTTCTTGAGCTGCTGACGGGGAAGATTGTGGTTTTGGATGATATGGGCCAAGGGCCTGCGGTTTTGATGGAGGATAAGAACCGGGCCTTGCGTATGGTTGATATGGCTATCAGGGCTGAATTGGAGGGTAGAGAGGAGGCCCTGTTGGCCTACTTCAAGCTAGGGTATAGTTGTGTGTCCAGCGTTCCTCTAAAAAGGCCTCCAATGAAAGAGGTGCTACAAGTTCTTGAGAAGATCTCCTCCTCCTCCTCCTCTTACTCCTCTTCATATTATTATAACGTCTAAATGATGATTTGCCACAATGTTCTTTGTAGAAAGAAAAAAAAATAATGATGTACTTATCATTGACTAATAGGTTTTGGTATTTGATTCAACGTTGTGTGTTGTAATTGTGTTCTCTGTTAATTCATTTGCTAATTTTCAGATTCTATCTTGATTTCTTTTTCTACTCCAACTGAAATAGTTACATTCAGTGTAACTTCTAAAATGTTGGACCAATTTTAGTACAGAAGAAAATTTAACATATCAACTAAATTCTTTATATTCAATTAAAATCAGCTTATTTCTTTTTTTTTATTTCATTTGATTGCGTTTTGATAAAAAAAAAAATGCAAATCAGCGATGTCAACGTTACTTGAGGTTAGTTAATTATTTTAAATTATTAAAAATGTTGACCAATCTAAAGAGTCCCACTTCATTATTGAAAGATATTTTAATGTCTAGTGTAAGCGTCTTTCTACAATATATTTAATTATTTTGTCAATATAATTATAACTCGTTAAATTGAAGGCGGGAAATCATATCTTTTTATTGTTTTAAGTCTCGCATAATAAAAATAAAATAGATGGTGATTTACCTTATAAAACTAGCATGCATAAAACTTACAACTAGTACTGAAAATAATAAAAAGAAATAATAATCGCATTGAAATTTGAAAATATCTAAACAATTTGAAGAAAAACATATAAAAATGAAAATGAATGAAGCAAAGTAAAAAAAAAAAAAGAGAAAAACTTATATTAGATAAAAAGATAAAATTGTATAAAAATAATGATATTTCACAAATGCTTTTTATTGTTTTATATGAAGTTACATGTGTCATGATAAAAGTTGGAAATAGTGATCCTGTAAGAGCATCTAAGGGTTTGTAGGCAGAAGGAATCGGGAGGGACTAAAGCGCTTAAGATCAACAATGGTGGAATGTCCATGAAGAAGAAGCTCAGCAAGTGCAGCTCCTGTGGCAGGGGCATTGAGAATACCCCAACAATTGTGCCCTGTTGCAACGTAACAACCCTTCACCCCTGGAACCTCTCCTATCACGGGCATCCCATCATCAGTGCAGGGCAAGAAGCAGGCTTGCTCTGCCTTCACAACTGCCTCTCCTTCCCCAAGATGGCTTGACACAGTCTTAGCCACCCTCTTCAGCACCGCAATCGATTCAGGGTTTCCCCTTATCTCAGCAGGATCATCCGGCACCTCTTCCTCCTTCGGCATCCCACACACATACACCTCCCCTGAAAACAAAACACAACACCTCTAACCTTCCAGTCCCACATCTACTACTTATATCATCAAATCAAATATATATTTATATATATTGGCATTTACCTGTGGGCCGAGGGTACACCTCAGGGTCAAGAGCTCCTCTTTCGGAGGAATGATAAGTGAGAAACAGAGCATGCGGTGTAATGGAACTGCGGTCTCTGGGCTCCAAAACAATGCTATGGGCCTTAAGCCCATAAACTCTAAACACCGATGATAACAAAGCTAACTTACTGGACCAAGGGCCCAATGCCAACACTACAGCGTCCGCCTCCAACACTCGCCCTCCTTCCACCACAACTGATCCAACTCCTCCTTCTTCCACTTCCACCCGTTCCAATTTCGCAATCTCCACCTTCACCCCGTACTTCTCCACGGCTCTGTCAATGAGCGTGAGGGTGAAAAGCTGCGGGTGCACCTGCGCCGTCGTTTCGGGGGTTCCAATTGTTTTAGGACTACGAGCTGGCCCGTCGATCCAAGAGGGCATGAACCTTGAAGCCGTAGAGCCTCCGGATTCCTTTATGGTGAGGCTCAGAGTGTTGAGGGCTCTGTAACCGTACGATCGGGGACCGTCTAGTTCTTCGGAGAGTGAACGGTGGAGATTGAAGCTCGCGCGAGCTAGCTCCTCCAACGGTCCTCCGTCGCACCAATCGTAGGCGAGGAATCCGCCGGCTTTTCCAGAAGCGGCGCATGCCACGTCGGACTTCTCGATGAGCGTGACGGCAGTTCCCTTCGCCGCCAGATAGTAAGCCGTGCAAACTCCTATGACTCCCCCGCCGCAGACAATGACCTTCTTCGGCGGATCCATGAGCGACGATGACTCAATCGACATTGCTCTCGAGATGGGAATTCTGTTTCGCTGACTTATAATCACCAGTGGCAGCGGAGACCTCACGAGTAGATTCATACTCATCAGATATTTTTTTCTTCTATATTTCAATTAAACACGTGTGGGTCTCTTACCAAGTTTGTCACTTGACAGTCTCTTACTGTCTAACAAACTATTTGGGCCTCCTACTCCCAGAAAACTAAATCAATGGCTTACTGCACCCATCAATTTTTATCTGCACTCCATCGTGCAAATAAAATGACCAAAATGCTATTATGGGTTTGTGTTTTCTCTTTTTATTTTGGAAAGAGAAATCCAAGAACATTTCAGAAATTGTTTTTAGGATTTAAAGTTTAGCTTTGGGAATAAAAATTTTACATTTTGAAAATTATATTCTGAAAGTTAAATTCAAACTTGAAATTTAACTTACAAAACAGAGTTAATTTCTATTCTAGAAATCAAATTTCTTTATGTTCATTTTTACTTTTTTTTTTTTTTTAGAATTGATTATTTTAAAGTTTTTTTTTATTTTATTTTTTAAAAAAATTTTTAACAAGAAAAAATTTTTTTTTTTTTTAAAAATTATGA
>Ga0099825_1008980_pt1 | contig 11595 bp, 6 predicted proteins | sample SiratroredBW_FD_76838 | JGI IMG/M metagenome (GOLD analysis project Ga0099825, IMG submission 76838) | Root nodule microbial communities of legume samples collected from California, USA - Siratro red BW | ecosystem: Host-associated > Plants > Roots > Nodule | place: USA: California | collected...
ATTTATAGAAGAAAGGATGAGCTACTTAGCTTCCCATGCAAGCTATCTAGGTAGGGTATGGGAGAAGCTAGGTCTAGAAACCCTAGCTTATAAGACAAGCTTCTAACCCTAGCTTATAAGACAAGCTTCTACCCCTAGTTTCTATGACAAGCTTCCCAAACCTAGCTTGCACTCTAAGGCTCTTACAAGGTGGTGACAAGTGGCACAAGGAGAGAGCTCCTTGTGCTACTTGGACTCCTTGATCAAGTCCAACATTATTTATGGACCTCAAGGCTCAAACTTATACTACATGGCTCAAAAATACAAGGTCCAAAGTATTCTCTCATCTCTACGAAACACAAGTATTCTCTCCTCTACAAGTAATACCGTCTCGATTTGTTTTTGAGACGAAGAACTCTCAAACAATAAAATATACACTCTCAAAAAGAGAATAATAAAAGTTCACTGGGTATAACCTTACAAGCTGAAATAATTTAAACTCTGAACTCAAAATATTTTTCTACTCTCGATACTTATTTTTCTTTAGTATTTCTGGTTGTGCTCCTGTGAATCTTGTTTATAGATGTTGAAATTGACATGTGCATTTTGAATCTGTTTTCTGTAGTATTTTGATACTTGAATTCTAATTTTCAATCTTTTAAATTTAAAACAAAAGAATAAACATGTAGATTTTTGTTTTGAACAATTATATATTCAATTTCTTTTGTTTCAAATTAATTAAAACTGAAACTCTAAACGTTGATTCCTATCTTTATGAAAACTCAAACTCTATCTTTTCTAAAATCAAATTTTATCTTTATCTAAATCAAATTCTCTCTCTATCAAGAATCAAATTCTATTTTTATTAAATTTTATCTTTATCAAAAATAAAATTCTATCTTTGTCAAATTCTAACTCTATCAAAAATCAAATTTTATCTTTACCAAGAATCAAATTTTATCCTTATCAAAAAATTAAATTCTATCTTTATTAAAAATCAAATTTTACTTTTATCAAAAATCAAATTTTATCTATCAATTAAAATTTGACTTTAAGTTTATTTCTAAATTTTAAAAATTCATTTTCTCATAAATAACCATTTTAACTAAAAACTGATACGTGTTATTTTGAGATGTGTCACTTTGACTTTGATGGTCTAATTTGACTTTGATATTCTAAACCTATACACATTATTTAATTTTTTCTGCAAACATTATTAAAATTGATAATTAAAACATAAATTTGATTTTGTTATTATCATAACATAACATCAAAAACCATGTAATGAATGAGATCATTTAATGCATAAAACCAATGAGACCATTCAATGACTCAACACATGCATCTTGTGTGAGGGACTAGATATTTGTGGTTGTCCAATAGGGGCCTGATAGTGAGTGACATGATAGGCCAATCAAACCTCACTAGGACTTCAAGTCTAACTAAATTTTACAAAACCGATTTTGTAATATGAAGATTACCCTCATTTGTATATTATATATTGGTCTTATCTTTATTCGATGTGGGATCTCCAATACTTATCAAAATCATTAAGATGCTGTCGAGAATTCCTAAAATATATTAAAAAGGTTCGTGACAAAGGCCTCATTATGAGGATAAGGGAAATACTCTAATTATTAGATATTTCGACACTAACTGGACAAGGCCACCAAGCTAAACACTGTACTTCAAGATACTATGTTCTTATTAATAATTGTGGAAAAGTAAAAAACAAAATATTATAGCAAGATTATTGTAGAAGTAAAATATAGGGCAATGTCATTAGTCACTTGAAAACTCACGGCTAAAACAACTTAAAGAGCCTAAAATTGAAGAAAGCTCTCAAATGCACCTTTTATGTGACAACAAACTACCACAATACATTGCATCTAATCCTCTTTATTCTAAGTAGACCAAACATGTTGAGCTGAATTGTCATTTTGTAAGAAAAAAACTGGAGTCTAGAGACATCACGGGTAGATTTGTCAACTCTACTAATCAATTGACTAATATATTCACTGAGTTCTTATAGGACCAAAGATCAATTATATGTGCACCAAGTTAGACACATACAACTTATATGCTCCAGACTGAGAAGGATTATTATAATTAGAAACTTTTTATTTATTTTTGTATCATATATTTATTGTTAAAGATATCAAATCTTCTCTATATATTGCATTGATTTATTTTTCTCAACATAAATAAAATATTCATTCTGTTTCAGAAACACACGTTTTCACTTCAATGTCTCTCCCTTTATAGTTTAACAGTTTGTATTATTTTTAAATCATAATTTCAATCCGGTTGATGATATATTTTTAATATGCAGTATAGAGGTCCATTTACTGCTCTCTGTTTGCAAATTAATTAGTGTATGCTCTCTTAAAGAATACAACTTGTAGTTATGATAATTTATTATAGATGTCAAAATTTGTCTAACTATTTCCCATTGCATGCTGATGAACATTGCACATCTATGTCAAAATTGACTTTACTTCAACGTTGCTATTTCAAGTAGATATCATTCCTTCTCTGTGTTGTAAAATTAAATTAACACTTGGGCTTATAGTCTTCAGGAGACCGTACCTTTACTATTAGGTACAAGTACAACATTTAGTCTAGTGGTAACAATTGGATTCAAAAGTTGTTTCTTAGGAAGTGAACTTTAAGTATAGTTCAACTTTACATAACTTACTTGTAAGGTAAGATTTGTACTTATTTATATACTATATTTTAGCTATACTTCTAATTGATGTAAGATCTTTAATATTGTTGAAACAGAAACAATTGAGCATTCTGCTTTTTTTAAGTAAACTTTGGGTGTAGGAGTTGTGGGGCAGTCTCCTTAGAAATGTAAGGTATAATTTTTTTATAGTTGTTCATGGTGGATATTCTATATTTTCAGGTTTGGTTCCGTTATTGCTGGGGCATTGCAATCTAAGTTATTTGCCAGAAGGGAAAGAACTGGAGAAAATAAGACTGCACTAGAAAAAAACAAACACAAGCGTGGTTCATTTTCTTTCCAGGGTGGGATGCAGGTACTGAATTGTTGTGCAAATATATCTCGTCTTAGAAAACCCTGTGCTGTGCTTCATCAGATACATTGACCATATGTATAATCTATGAATCTCCTTGGCGATGGTCTTTCATCTCAATTATATGATGTTATCCAGCACAGACACTAACAGATACACTGTGCAAAGAGCTTGGGCAAGAGAACCTGAAATTAAATTCAAAGGTTTTGACATTAGCTTATGGTCACGATGAAAGTTCCTCGTCACAAAAGTGGTCTATTACTTGTGTTTCTAACCAAAGCACACAAGATGTCGATGCAGTAATCATGACGGTTAGTGTGGTTGTCTTCCTTTATCCCGTTCCATTCTTTCTCTAGATCTTTAGCTGTGGCCACTGAAAGTTTTGCATGAATTGAGTATATGGCTAAAATTGAACCAAAGTAAGGCAAAGATTGGCTAATATGTGAGCTGGTGTTCATGTTAAGGAGAGCTTGAATTTCAGATAAAAAGTAGGATAAACTAAATAAAAGAACGTTTAGTAAGAGAAGGCATTATCATTTCAATTGCTATTCTTCTGTCGACAGATAAAAAAGTGCCCTTTTTGTCTTCTTGCCAGAATGCCATGAAAAGGCTGAACCAAATAAACATTTTTTTTCGATGCAGTCTTAAAGTTATTGTAATTAATTAGTTATTAAGTGGTATTCTATATATCTGAATGCATCTTTTTTTTGGCACACTAATTGCTGTAGACCGATGCTAAAATAAATTATAAATATTATTTAAGGGAACTCTAACTTAGAATATGTTACAATTGTGCTAGAATCTCTGTTGATAGAAAGCAAGGTCATAGATTTATTCTTACAAATCTGCTATTTGGAATCTACTAATTTGCATCGGTCTTTACTAATTTTAAATAGCATTATTTTATTCAAAAGAAGATATTTTTTGCAACATTTATTTTGCTTTTCTAAAAGTGTGATATGATTCTTTTGTTGGGTTAGTTTCTGAAGTTTTATTTGGAAGCTTACACTTTTTTTCAGCGAAACATATATCACGATATTGTTACTACTACTGATGACTTCAATATCTGATGATTTTTTTGTGTGATAACAATATAGGCTCCTCTATGTAATGTCAAGGATATCGAGATTACAAAAAGGAGAATTCCCTTTCCACTTAATTTTCTTCCCGAGGTATTTACCATTTCAACTTGACTTGGAGTTTGATTATTTACTTCAAAATTTATTTGCTTGCAAATATAAGGTCCCATGCTACGCCCGAAGTGCACCATTAAATAGAATGTGAAAGGGCTTGTTAAACAAAGCTATAGCCATTTAGGGGACATCCAATAAATAAACCGAAGTAATTAGTTTTACATTCTATTAGTTTTTGTTTTTAAAACAGCATCTCACAAACCCTGTTGTAGATAAGCTACGTGCCAATCTCAGTCATGATTACTACCTTCAGAAAGGAGAATGTAAAGAGACCTTTGGAGGGTTTTGGAGTTCTTGTTCCTTCTAAAGAGAGACAAAATGGTTTAAAAACACTTGGTAATGTTTCCATGTGTCTATGGTTCAACATATTCAAAATTAGGTTATAACTATTTTTTTTTTGTGTAACTGCTAAATTATCTTGCTCAACAGGTACACTTTTTTCCTCTATGATGTTTCCAGATCGTGCACCTAGTGATTTTTATCTCTATACTACTTTCGTTGGCGGAACCCAAAACAGGGAACTGGCTCAAGCTTCAACGTACTTTTACTGTAGTTGTAATCATATATTTTACAGAACCAGAACCATGAGTATATTGTCGTAATACATGTCCAAAACCATATATAATCTCCTGTTGACTTGTCTTTTTTCTTTTTTATATCTTTTTCATTGAAGTTTGCTTGTTTACTGTAGTGATGTACTTCAGAAAATTGTTACTTCTGACCTGAGAAAGTTGTTGGGAGCAGAGGGGGAACCAACATTTGTTAAGTATGTCTTCATTTTATTTTCATTACTTTTCATTTATATTTTATTTTATCCTTGTAAGTTCTAAATTATGCGCAATGACAGTCATTTTTACTGGAGTAAAGGCTTTCCTTTGTATGGATGTAACTATGGGTCAGTTCTTGATGCAATTGATAAGATGGAAAAAGATCTTCCTGGATTTTTCTTTGCAGGTAACTTATTGGGTCTTTTTCTTTTAAAATTCCACTTGAAGTCAGGTGAAGCCATTGTTCATTCGTGTTAAGTTGTAAATGCTAATGTTAAGTGCCAACCTCTTTTAAATTTTATGTATTCATGTAGAGATTATGCGGAATAGGTTAACAACATGCACATAGCATTAATTGGTAATTGGAAGTTATTTTGAAAAACTAAAGTATTTTCGTAAGTTCTTGGAAGCACTTACTCTAGATCTTGTGTCATAACATTAGGCAAATAAACTGCAATGAGCTCTGTCAAATGCACCCTAAATTCTTATGCTAATAATGATGAACTTCTTAGGTAACCACAAAGGAGGACTTTCAGTTGGCAAAGCAATTGCCTCAGGTTGCCAAGCAGCTGATCTTGTGATATCCTACCTTAACTCTGCTTCAGACAACAGTGCCTGACAAATGATATACAGTGGATATGGGAGCTGGAAGGTTATGCTTTCAATTTACCAAATTTGTTTAATTAGCTTCTTTCAGCATTTGTAAACAATGTAATAATTATTACCTGTTGCACAATGCTACAGTCCCCATTTTAAAATGCAGATATTATAGCAGCATAATCTGTCTTTTGACATATAATTGTACAAACTGAACTTCCAGATGATCATAGATATATTCTTTCGATCCAAGATGTATTTAAAGCTTCTCTTACTCGAGATTATTTGGTTATCTAAAATATTTGAAATTGCCCTTGTCCACTTGTGACAGAAAAAGATGAAAAATATAATACATACATTCCAATGTGTGTGTATATATATATATATATATATATATATATATATATATATATATATATATATATATGTTTGTTTGTTTCATGTTCATGCAAATTTATTCTTGAGAAAATAAATCTAAGAAAACAAGGAGTATTCTAATTCTTCGCATGAGGAAATTAAATCGTTTGGCTTGCTCATATTCTGTTTTTGTAAGAAGCTGAAAATGAAGAAATTGTAGTTTTCAACAGTGTCAAAGAAAATAAAAACAAAGACAAATAAAAATGCACTGGTTTATAATCAGAATCATTATAACTTTGATATGCTTATTTGAATCTTCTTTGAAGTGGTTTAATAAATTCTATAATTCTTCAATTATTTTATTGTTGGACTAGTTAGCTCTGGATGCCGGGGTTTAATAGAGCTTGTAAATTCTTTTTGAGAGCAAATTAGATTAGAAACTCTAGCGTAAATAAAGCAAGTAGCACAACAAGAATTTTATTGAGTTATGTTCAATTCTCCTTTTAAGTAACATAATTTAAGAGGTTGTAGTAATTAAATAAAATTAATTAATGAGACACCAAATATAGATTAGGATGGGTACTCAAATCTTTCAAAATTAAAAACAAGTATACAAATTATTCCAGGTGATATAATTATAGCTTCAATTGTATGTTTTAATGTGCTTCTTATTGAAAGATTTCATGTTTGAACGTGAATTAGAGTTGATGTAGTGGAAGTATTTAAGACTGTAGTTGCTTGAAGTGTTGGAGATAAAAATTGGAAGTGTTGCTTGAAGTATTGAGTCAACACGCCTAGAAAGGAGTAAGAGTAAGTCTAAAAAAGAGACTTTTCTAAGAAAAGATTTCGAACTAGAATGAAGAGGCAAAAATTGACTAACATTTCATTATTTATTTAAATCTAAACTTTTAATAAGAGTCACATATTTATAGGCTAAAAGATGACTTGTCTAGCAAGCTTCTACAAAACTTTTCAATAGGAGCGTGATAAGTGGCAAGCCATGAGTGCAGCGGATCATCTCCATTAGGAGAGTGCCATGTGTTAATGATGGCTTGTAGTCCAAGCTTCATATCCTCTCCAACAAGATGGGGACAAGTGTCACAAGAAGCTTGGAAGGCAAGCTTCCATGTGACATCTACTTGTCTCACATGTGGTGCCTTATTTTTTAAGCTTGTTTAACACCTTCTTGGAGTTTTTGCAAGCCTAAAAAAGTGGACGTCCTATGTAACTTTGCCACAAGGACTAAGTCCAAAATACAAGGTCCAAGATTAACATTATACAATTTTTACTAGTAGAAGTCTTCTAATCTTGAAGCTTCAAAGTCTCTAGAGTGGTCTTCTCCAATTTTGAACTTGGGCCCAAAAGTTTGTTTGGAGGCCCAAACAAGCCCAATTAGGCCCAAACTCTTGATAAGCTTTTGACCAAGGTTCTAACTCAATGACCTCTAGCTTCTGGTCAAGACAGGATTGCATCATACCTTCCCTCTTGAATAATATACGTCTTCAAATCTTGCTTGAAATGTGATGACGGTAGGCTTTTTTATTTGATTTATTTTTAGTTCCCTTTAGGATCAAAGATCATCCTGCAGAAACAATCAAATATTAAAATAGATAACGTTTGTACAAAAAAATTTAAAGAGAAAAATATAAGAAAAGACCTTTCTTCCAAGGTCAATACACCCTTTACGTGATAAATAGACACATTGGAAACAAGGAGTATCTTTATTTTCATTTTTCTATTTTTTTGCCTTATGTAGTGCCCTAATATTCTCATCTTGTTGTTTTATTTCAAACAATTCTTCACAAGATTTTTTTATGAGAAAGGAGTTTATGTCTTTAAATGGTTCATCTCCAAATAAAATTTTTTCTTTAATTAACTCCTTACAAGGGTTGTCTATGGAAGAGTTTATGTTAATGTCCAATTCGGTTTTAGACAAAGTTTTTACTTCATTCAGCTCCTCACATGGTTTATAGACAAAATTTATCAATACTTGATTCAACTCTAGACAAAGATTTTTTCTTTCTCTCTTTTTTTTATTCTCTCTCTCTTTTTCCTCTTCCTTTTTCCTTTTTTCTTTCTCTTCTTTTTCTATCTTTTCTTTCTCTTCTATTTTTGTCTTCTTTTTCTTTTTCTTTTTCTTTTCTTTCTTTCTTCACTTTCTCTTCTTTATTATGATAAGTTTACAATTTTTTTTCCAAATTCTTTTTCTCTTCTTATAAAATCCTTTTCTCTATTAATAAATTTGTTTCCATTTTCTACAAGCTCTTTTATTTCTCTTATATATTTTTATTTTCTTTACTTTTCCCTATCCATTTCCCATGTTTTTTTAAACCTAGATATAGAATTAGAGGAGTATCCCTCTCTCTTAAATTCATGATTAGGTTGTGAAGGGATATAATATTGAGCATATTAACCTTCATACAAAGTTGAACTAGTTCATTTAAATCATTATAGGGTAATAACTTAACTTTATTCCTAATATCTAGGTCAAAACCATTAAAAAACCTATCTATTATTTTCCTAGGTTCTTCTTTAATCCTCACCCTCATAATGAGTAACTCTGTTTTTTGTCTATACTCGTCCACACTCATGCTCCATTGTTTGAGTGTGTGGAGTTTATTTATCAATTTCCTATAACAATAGAAGGGCACATGTCTTTCTCTTATGATAACCCTAAGTTCATTCCAATACCAAATTTTAGGTTCATGATGGGGTACTAAGGTTGTGAACTAACGCTTGAGACATAACACGAATGGATCATAAAATAAAAATGATGCAATTATAAATTTTTTTGACCAAATAATATGAAGCAAGACTCAATCAAAAATAAAAAGCAACACAATTTACTCTTCGAACTATACAGGGCAAATAGTCTTTCCTGGAGTTGTCAAAGGACGCACTAGGGAGTTGTTGAAGCATAGTGACTTTAGCTCATTTTCTAAAAGATCATTTATGTGACATATGCTTTTATGAATCTTATTAGTAGACAAAGGGAGCAAGCATTCTCTACGTCATAGAATAAGCATGAATAGATTTATGTGAAATACAATGTTAGCTTAGGAATATGTGTATATCGTCTAAGCACAACAATACTTGTTAAAAGTAAAAGAGACTACAACATATTAAATTGCCTATCAGACAAAACACTTTGTGTCTTCATGATTTGTTGTGAAGGAAAATCTTTTGTCATACAAACTGATAATTTTTTATGCTTTGTTATTTAACAACACTTAATCAACATATGGGTCGTTGGATTTTTCTCTAATAATTTCTTTTTTGGAGAAGTAAGATATTCACCTATAAAAGAATCTAATGGTTGAACATTCTTCTTTTGTGTCCTCTTTTCTTCCTTTGGGCTTGCACAACTATGAATATTTTTGGTTTATCCAAACTATAGTGAAGTTGAGGATTCAAAATCATTTTCATCGAGATGAGGAGGTAACAAACTTTTTTGGACATGAGCATTAAATGCTTCATGTCCCATTGATGAGTGAATGAATGAATAACAATAAAATGAGCAAGAGTAGTAGGCACCATTATTGATGAAGGAAGTTGCACTAGTGTGAAAAGCCAAATAATAGAAGAGAAATTTCAACTACATGTAAAGTTACAATGGTTAAATGAAGAGTGTGATATACATGTGAACAAACAAAAATTTTACTATTTTTTTCCATTGGTAAGTATTATGATAATTTTTTATGTAATTTTATGTCCATGGAAGCTAGTCATTTATTGTTAGAAAGATCATAATATAATTGACAAGCCATGCATCACAATGTTGCTAATACTCTTATCTTAAGAAGGGACATAAGAAACAAAAACTATTATTTCCTCAAGAATGGAATAAAGATTATTAAGAAATAGACTTTAAGTCTAACTTAACCCTACAAAATCGACTTGTAAAGTGGAGTTTACACCCACTTATACACTATAATTTGTCTTTATCTCTAGTAGATGTGCTCTTCAACACACCAATGACTAGACATCTCAATTGTGGGACTAGGGGGAAACCTCATAGTGGGTTACATAAGACCCAACAAACTTGACTAGGATAGGCTCTTAATGCTATGATACCATCTTAAGAAGTGGACGGTAAGACTAACTCAACCCTATAAAATAGGTTTTATCTTTAAATGATGTAGGCTCTTCAATAAGGATCAAATCACAATGAAAGTACTTAGCGAAAAGAAAGGAATAAGGTGGAACAAAGAAAGGATATGATGGAAGAAAATTCTTTCAAAGGCATGTGCTAGCTCGATTCTTCTTCTCTTTTGAATTTTCCAAGAATTATAAATGTATGGAAGATGAAATTTGGTGCAGAAGCATGTAGGTATAGTGGACAAGTCGCGGTTTATGGAATTAAGATGAAAATATGGTTGGATTTTCCTTAAGTGAGGTTAGGCCAACACCTAAAAGGTAGTCTAGAAAAGTTTCTTGTGTAAGACTCGTCTAGAATGAACCTTGACAAGTTGAGAAATGTTGAACACAATTTGAGCAGCAATTCAATATATTCATCAAAGTTATTTTTACATATAGAGAGCATCTCTTTATAGGAAACAAATACGACTAACCTTAAGTTGTCTCTTAAAAAAACTATCAAATAGGAGCATGACAAGTGGCAAGTCATGAGTGGAGATGATCCTCTCCATTGAGAGCATGACATGTGGCAAGGTTAGCTTACAGCCCAAGCTTCAAATCCTCTCCAATAAGAGGAGGACAAGTGGCAAAAGAGACTTGGAAGGCTAGCTCCCATGTGGTGCCTACATAAATTATATTTGGCACCTTCTTGGAGTCTTTACAAGCCTCAAAAGTAAACGTTCTATGTAGCTTTGATACAAGGCCCAAGGCCCAAAATCGTATTCTACTAGACTTAAGACAAATTCTTCCTGCACCCTAATAGCTTCTTCCTGCACCCTAATAAAAATTTTAAATCCCACCTTTGCCCTTTACGAAATTACCTAAATATCCTTTCTTTAATAAAAAGGTTTCTTCTCCTCGTCCACGACCATAACGCACAGTGCTTGCTACAATATATTTTTCTCTCAAATTCATCTTTTAGAGTATCGTTTTTGAAGATTTGAAGTGTGATTGAACGGTAGAACAGATTTTCCAACGATTGTGAAGTGTTTATCAGTGGCAAAGAATGACGGGGAGGTAAGATTTTTTGTTTTGGTGTATTTTTTAAATTTGTCGTAGGGCACCCGGATGAACCCCATTCGGTTGTCATTTTTTTAATTCTGAGAACCGGACAGGGTAGTCATCCGGTTTATATAATGACAACCGGATGCAGTGTGGAGGGGGTGTCATCCAGTGTACAGGCTGTGAACTGGACACCCCTTTATCCGGTTGTCAAAGTGAAACTACATTTGACAACTGGATAGGTACAGTTAGTGATCATCCGGTTGTCAAATGTAATTTCACTTTGACAACCGGACGAAGGGGTGTCCGGTTAACAGTTTGTACACCGGATGACACCCCCTCCACACTGCATCTGGTTGTCTATTTTATATGTTTTGTTAACCGGATGGCATGGCGTCCGGATCACATTTTGGTTTTTTTAGTGAGTGGTTGGAATGCTGTGTTACAGGTATGGATGGTCTCTGTATGTATTCCGAGGAAATAAACAAGGAGTCTACTATAAATGAAGAAGATGAAAGTAGTTCC
>Ga0099825_1008981_pt1 | contig 11595 bp, 3 predicted proteins | sample SiratroredBW_FD_76838 | JGI IMG/M metagenome (GOLD analysis project Ga0099825, IMG submission 76838) | Root nodule microbial communities of legume samples collected from California, USA - Siratro red BW | ecosystem: Host-associated > Plants > Roots > Nodule | place: USA: California | collected...
CCTTCCCCCTCTCCTGTCTTGTCCCCTTCTTCTCCTCTCCCTCGTCCCCCCCCCCCCCCCCCCCTTTCTGTAACTCCCCGCTTCTCTGAATCCCTTTCTGTTAATCATCTGTCTTTCAGCGCGTGATTTTTTGGGTTTGCCTCTATTCTCTTACAGAATCAAACTTCAAAGGATTTCTCGAAAGCCAGGTGTTTTCAGAATCGAGATCCAGGTTTTTTCTTTTAGTTTTTTACTTCAAAATCATTTTTTTTTTTCTTTTCTCAGCCACGAGGGTTGTTTTTGATCCCTCCAAGCTCTGTTTCTTTTGGATTAAAGGGGTTGTCTATTTTAAACCTCTTCCAAACTTTTTTTATCTTCGAAATTTGGAGAATTGGAAAGAAATTTTTATCTAAGATTTGTGTGTAGTTGAAATTTTGTATGGCAGCTATGATGGATTTCTACAGCGGAGAACCACAAGTTCAGTCGGATCCATTCAGAGGTGAGTTGATGGAAGTTCTAGAACCTTTTATGAAAAGTCCTTCCTTAACTCCCTCGTTATCTTCAGAATCAGCTTTACCTTCAACTTCGACTTCCTATTCCTACTCTCCTTCTCCTCTTTCATTCCCTCCACACCCCAATTTCTACACAGACCCTTCCTCCTCCTATCTATACCAAAATCAAACCCTAATAGGGTTTGAACAGCAACCCGGTTCTGTTCTCGGGCTCAACCACCTAAGCCCGTTTCAGGTGTCTCAGATCCAGGCTCAGATGCAGGCTCCGAGCCAGAGCTCCCTCTCCCTGAACTTCCTAGGCCCGAAGCCCGTGGCAATGAAGCAAGTGGGTGGGGCTCCGAAGCCCCCCAAGCTGTACCGCGGGGTGAGGCAGAGGCATTGGGGAAAGTGGGTGGCCGAGATCAGGCTCCCCAAGAACCGAACCAGGCTCTGGCTCGGAACCTTCGACACTGCCGAGGAAGCCGCTTTGGCGTATGACAAAGCCGCGTACAGACTCCGAGGCGACTTCGCCAGGCTCAACTTCCCGAACCTCAAAGGGTCGTTGCTCAGCGAGTACAAGCCTCTGCAGTCCGCGGTGGACGCTAAGCTCGACGCCATTTGTCAGAGCCTGGCCGAAATGCCGAAGCAGGGGAAGAACGAGAAGGGTGCCAGGTCATCGGCCAAGAAGTCAAAAGCAGCTCCAAAGGAGGCTCGGAATCTGAACCAGGATCCCAACCCGAACCTTCCTTGCAAGGCCGAGCCTGAAGCTGAAACCGAACCTGCTCTCTCCCCTGAAAGTGAGGGCTCTGTGGATTCTTCTCCGCTCTCTGATCTCACCTTTGATGTCAGCGAGCCGCAATGGGAAGATGCTTCTGCACATTTTAACTTGCAGAAGTTTCCTTCTTATGAGATCGATTGGGATTCTCTCTGAAGACATGTTTTTTAAATGTTTTGTGATAAGAATAATAATAATAATAATTTAGTGTAGTATAGTATAGGTGGTAGGGGCAATGCTGCAATTGAATTTTTGAAGATTGCAGTGTTGCATTTAGGATTTGGGTTATTGGGTTTATTTTAGGTTTTATTTTATTTTATTTTTATTTTTGTTTATCATTTGAATATTGGCTGTTGCGTCAATATGTTGTAAATCTCTCTGCCTTGGTCAGCTAGTTTTTTTCTTGCTTGGCCAGGGAGAATGACTTAGGTTTTTGTCCATGTTTTCGTGTTCGTCCAACTATGTAATTCAATTCTATTTGTATCTCAATTTATATGTGTTTTTCAGTTTATTTTGACTAATTTTCTGCTCCAATCAATCCTTATGATGGATAATACTAAAAACAACTGATACAGAAGTGATCATCTGGATTCATTATTATACAGAAGTTATAACTTTTGACATCAAAGTTGTAGCTGCTTTTATTTTATGCTTTGCAATTTACTATCCCATCCAAGATTGTTTCCATGCTCTTCGATTGCGGAGATATCTGTTCTCAATTTTCATGGGAAAAATATGGAAAATGTATTGTATATCGACACATTTTAACAATCTTTTAACTTCAGTGTTTTAGTGAGGATAGTGTATAGCATTTCCCAAAATTCAATTTCATAATCAATAATTATTTTGAAATAAGAGACTCACTTATGCTGGTACTCTGCATGTGAATAATGTCCATTTTGATTTGTGTGGAAGGTGCAAAACATGATCCATGTGAGGTGTGTCGGAATTATTCAACGCAGATTTTAGGTTCAAAATCAGAAGCACTTGAGGTTGAGATTCTCATTTAGTTTGGTTTGGTAAAACAATGACGCTTCACATTTTCGCGAGAGTAATAAACATTTTGTGACAGAATGTGAATAAATATTTTTTTTCCTTTGCACTAATTCTACGGTTTGAAGTTGTCTTGAAAGTTGGAAATTGAACTAAACCCAAGAAGCACAGCATGGAATCTATTCACGTACCGTAAAAACTGACCTTCTTCCAGTTATTCCATTCAGTGAACCTCGGTTGGGACGAAGACACCACCTCACTATTATCAAAAACTTTGTCCTTTTCTTCACAAATCGATAGAAAACAAAACGGCTTTCACATGAAGCACCATGTCATTTCCCCCCACACCGCAACCAAAGTGAAAGTGTGCTAACAATCGTACTTTATTAAAAAAAAAAAAATTGTCTCATTGTTCTGACAACGTTATAATATATCATGGATTAACTATCTTGCTTACTAGCTACTATAGGAGTGTCAGTATGATATCTTGGTACTAGGTTATTAAGTTAGATTATTTTCCCTTATGTTTAAATCTGAACATGTTTTTTATTGAAAGCAGCATTATAAAAAGAGCTTACTTTTAGGTTGTATTAAGATACACACCTAAACCATATACTGATAATGAGAAAAGTCGTGGGCTAAAACTTTGTTAATGTCTATAGAATAAAACTATGATGAATGTCTTAAAGAGATGATAATTAGGATAAATTAATTTATATCATACGTGTTAAATAAATTTTAAGTGTTCCATATTTTCAGTTTTCATTAAATTTTTTATTATATTGAATGTTTAAAATATTTTTTTTTTACTTTTGAGTATATGTTGTTTTTCCTTTTTTTTAATCTCTTCCAACTTTTTAGTGAACTTATCCTTTTTTTCTTTTCAACAGTCAATTGATCAAGATAGAAGAAATTGAAGAAAAAAATATGTACATTGGTTAACGAGTTGGAGACAGGAAAGCGAAAATAATGCTTGTATCATTTATAAAATCAAACTGCGAAATAGTTAAATAAAAATAAAAATATTTTAAAATAAAAATTTAACATAAATCCAATTAAAGATACGTAAACTTATAGGTATTTAAAACTCATTTTGACCAAATTATAAATTCTCTCATTAATATAATAGTTTTTTAAATTATATTTTCCTGTATAATTAAGTTTTAACAACTTATAGTACGTGTTTATTTGATTTTTTTTTAAAACACCCTTTCACTTTATATGTGAATTTTTGAGAGAATAATGAGTTTGAGCCGTTAAAACGGATTTTTAAGTAACAGTGTTTATCATATGCATCCATATTATGATACAGCACATATTTAATAAGTTAAGAAAATGTTTATCATATAAAATACTCTTACTCGATTTCAATAGGATTATTTTTGTTAAAAAATATACCCAGTCTCTGACAAAAAAAAGTCTAAATATAGCATATTTATTTCTAAAAAAGTTAGGTGTTGCAATAATTTTTTTAAAATTATCCTTAAAATAAATTATTGGGGCTAAGGATGATATTTGTCTACTTAATTACTTAACAGCTAAATTATTAATATATGAAAAGAGAATAATAATAGTGAGTTAATAATCTTCTCCAATCTTTATACGAGAGAAAGAGATAATTCATAACACTTCTTATTGATGCACTAAAATAATTAAGAGGGTTAAAAATAATAAATGTAAGAGACAATTATAAAAAAGCTTTTGAATAAATGAGCAAAATTAGTAAAGAAAATGTCTCATGCTTAGACAGAACCAAGTGCTACACAAAATGATATACCCAATGTGTCTAAATTCCGTTCACCTCAATCGATACACCCCTTATATTTCATTAATGAAGGTCTAGACAATATGATAAATACTTTTTTAAGGTTAATTAAATTATTCAACCCGCAAACTTATATAAACTATTTAATAATCAGTGTCTTTGTTCTAAAAAAAAATTGATCTAACATCTTGATATACTCAACTTTCTAAATCCTCCCTAGACAAACTGAAACCCTGGCACATGTATTCATCGAGATGAGCTAGTCACCACTTGCATTTCACAACATTATTGTTTGATACTTTAGCTTTCATAATAAGGTTTCTTTGTTTAAGAATGTAATGCTAACATTTATTTTATTGACTATGTTTGAACTATTTTGATACCATTCGTTGGTCTGCTAAAAGATTAAATGATACCGGATTCAGTTTGAATACTTATTGCTAATTAGTATGTTATATATCATGTTAGAAATTTTATGATTTTTAATAATTAATAATTAATATAGAATACATATTATATGAATATTAGTTATTTATATTTAGATGAATTCTATAAGTAATTTAATTTAATGAGTTTATTAGATTGCTAATAGAAAAGTGATTTGAACTTAATGAGTGAAAATTAATCTGGTCTATTAAGAATAATATAATTTTTTAATAAGCTAAAATTTAAGGTAACATTCCTCATTTTCCTATTTAAAGAACGAATGAAAGTCTTAGTAATAATAAAGTTGCTTGATTTAAAAAAATCATAAGATTAATCGTTCCTATCAAATAAACAAATTCTATTGAGTTTGTCCCATCATATTATATGAATTTAGGTCTTCCTTGAACTATATCAATAATCTGAAGTAATATTTTTTTTATTGATTTGTTATTTTATTTAGTTACAAATTCCGATATTTTATGCTTAGGTAGATAAAATTGGGATTAATTTTCTGGTAAAAAGTGTTAATAGAAAAACTTGCATACTTAGAAAAAGAAAAATTTAACAATTATTGGAGACTAGATATAAGGACACTAAGTGGTTTGAGTTAAGCCAAACTCTCTTCTGTTTGATTAATGCATATCATTACTCTGTTTTTGCAATTAAGTTTTTGAGATCATTGTTTGATGGCTATCTTTACTAATCTAACTAATACGGTCTTAAAAAAAATTGTCACTCTGAAAAGAAAATTTCTGCTTCAACTAGCTGGAAAAGCTTGAAACAGTCCTTAACCATCCACTTTTATTTGAGGCCAATATTGATGACAAGACTATGAACTTGAATAGGGACAACTGAAACCAAATCAGGTTGAAGCCAAATTAGGTAAAAGAATTCATCATTTGAGAAAAGAACCGAGTACGATTTTGGAAGTTATTGAAAAATTGAAGTGCCCTGAGAATTGAAACTTCTCAAAAATTAGAAAGGAGATGCAAACACTTATATATAATAGAGGGGGGAAATTTGGCACCAAGATAAAGCCAATTGTACGTCTATAGCACAATAGCAATTTCTTCACAATTACGACAGCAACACATATCTCAAAAAATATTTTTTATTTATTAATGAGCTTAATTTTTTGGCACTATATCACTCAAACTTTTATGGGAATTATTTTAATATCATCAATCTCATCATATATAATAACAAATATATGATTAAGTGAGTGTAAAAAAAATATTTGTATGGCTATTTTGATCAGGTAATTTTTTTCATATTTCACATAATATGCTTATATTTTATATAATTATAATAAGTATTTAGTTAGTAAGCATGAAATTGAGTCATATTACCTGAACAATGAAGTTGTATTTATTTTAGGCCTAATAGGTGGTTGTCCTATTATGAATTGTTAAACTTAATAATAAAAACCTATTGTTGATTAATCTATGTTATTTGGATCTACATTTGGTTATCCATATATTATAAATAGATATTATTATATTAAATATTATACTCATCTGTTTCAATTATTTTTTCATATTTTTTGGATACTGGCTAGTAGACAAATGATTTTTTTTGTTTAAAGTTATAGTGCATCATCATGAAATGTAAATGTGGAGTTAGTGAACTTAAGTATTTTGATCATAAGAATTTTACAAATTGAACCATTTTCTATTATAATTTTATTTCTTTTCGTTCATTTCATTTAACCACTATCTCTCATCTCACATCTCTTTCTCTTTTCTTCTTATTTCCCTTTGTTGTATAAAATTAGACAAAAATGATTAATTAATTATTAACTCATTATAATTAGCTTAGAGTCAGTAAGAAGTAATTATGTTTTATTGGGTAATTTGCTTACAATAAGTTGTATAAACAAGATTATGATAATACTTAAACAAGAAATCTAGTAATCATATACTTCCACTACAATTAAAAATCTATTTAAATAGTATAATTAGGTGATATTTCTAAAATGCATATTTTTCATTATTATAATTTATTATTTAGTTTATTTCTTATATGACTTGTTATTTTTTATGTGAATTGACTATTGCATTATCTTCATAGACATACTTATCTGTTTAGGTATTAACGGAATGATATATCTGAGTCAAGGAAGAAGTAGAGAATGTCACGATTTTGTGAAGGTAATATTGATCCTTGTAAGAATATTTGACAACCACTATGGGACATAGTAATATTTTTCAAAAATATCACATGGTATCTACTCGGAACATGGCTAACAACAAAGACCAATAACTTAAAGAAACATAAGAGAACCATGTTAATGAGACTACTTTATTGTTTGAGCTCTTACAGGAACTTAAAACCCTAAAACAGAAGAACTATAAGGAGTTGGAAGTAGTTCCCACCCTGTAGAAATTACTTTCTCCATTAAATGCAAACCATAATAAACATTGTCACTACAATCACAATAATGAGCAAACTATTAAACATTGTGTGACACTCAAAGATAAAATTGAGAAAGTTGACCATTTGCATCTTTCCATTAGAAGAGATATTAAGGAAAGATGTTGTAAACTAAGGAAAGAAGAGGTCAATAATAGAGATGATAAAGGAAGGGATCCCCCAACCAATAAGAGGAAAACACAAAAGCAGGACACGACCCATCCTATAGGACATTTTCAATACTATAACACAAGCTTTCACAAGTGGTGATGCCTCTAACTCTGTACGCCAAAGACACTTTAGAGTTATCTAATAATTGAATGTTTTTACCATCAAACCAAGAAGGAACATGCCACCTACTAATTTTATTGATGTTGACTTTCAAGAAATTGGCCCTGGGTAAGATAACACTAGGGCAATCATAGTTAAAGCAAAAAAACTTTGTCGTTATGAAAACCTTAGTGAGAGCTCAATAAAAATCATAAACTGAAAAACATTCAAACGCCTAGAGCTCTAGAAGGAAGTTAGAAAAACTTACAATGAACAAAATATTTATTTCTCTAGGGAATGATTAGATACTCAATGATACCCCAACTTATACAGAAAAAAAATTGAAGAAGACAACACTAACTACCAAATTAGAAAAGTTTCATCATCGACTAATGCATCATACACCATCCTTCTCAATAAACCATCTTGAATGAACTTGACACAATAGTTTCAACAACCCCACCTTGCTTTGAAATTCCCATTTGGACCTAAAAAGGTGGTGATGATCCATGTTGATCAAATGACTGCAAGAGAATGCTATGTTGCTAGCTTGAATATTACTCCCATGACATCCCCATTCAAAACCAGTTCCTTTAATAGATACTAAAATGGTTTCCATTACTAGCCTTGACCTTTGCGTCAACAATAACATTTGTTGGATGAAGCGCTTACCACTAGGCCAAAAGGTATAGTCGTTAGTCAGGATGCAACTCTTTATACTTAAGAGAATAGTAGCCCAAACACCATGATTCGATTGTAACTTGGCCCACCTGGTCTCCATCATGGAATAATTGATGTCACTCACAATAGTGTCTCTCTCAACAATTGCCCCATTGAGAATCGAACTCGTGACCTTGGCTTTGATACCAATTATTGGATCAAACGCTTATCACTAGGCCAAAAGTTATAGTTTTTAGTTAGGGCACAACTCTTTCTAATTAAGAGCATAACAACCCAAGCTCCACGATTTAATTGTGACTTGACTTACCTAGCCACCGCCAGGGGACAATTAATGTCACGCACAACAACATTCACGTAGAATAAGAGGGGAGATTTCCCTATTTCAGTTAGGGTTAGAGGGACATAACACAAGGCTTGGGGGAACCTAATTAGATAAAAAAAGGGAGTATAGTTACGATCGTTAAGAATAATAAGGACCGTTCTCCTAGACAATTGTAACATGTAAGGGATAAACCCTAAAGTTATCTACTACAAACCATGCAAATAAGCACACACACACACACACACCTGATGTCTTAGAAAAAAGAAAGATTAAGGGAAGAGAAAAGGTTGGTGGCTGAGCAAGAGGTAAACAAGTTAATTCAAGCTAAATTTATTTGAGATGTACACTATACCACATGTTTGGCCAATGTTCTTTTCGTCAAGAAAGGAAATAATAGAAGATGTGCAAGAATTATACTGACATCAACAAGGAATGTCCGAAGGACGTACACCCTTGAGCATCAACCATTTTGTAACAAAGGCACACAACACAAGATCCTAAATATCTTCGATGCTTATTTAGGATACAACCAAATTTGCATACATCTTCAAGTCAAGGAGAAAACAACCTTAATTACTGAAACAATTAACTACTATTATGAAGTTATGCCTTTTAGCTTGAAAAATGTTAGCACAAGATATGAATGTTTAATGGATAAAATCTCTCAACAATAAATTAATACGAACATGGAGGTTTATGTTGACGATAAGGTTGTCAACTTAAATTCAATTAAACAAGAAGTTATTGGCTTGAATGAAAATATGACATAAGGCTCAACCCTGAAAAATGTGTTTTCAAGGTCAATTTATAAGCTTTAATCGACATTTAAAGTTTCAAAAACCTTAAAGAGGTCAAACAATTAGTAGATTGACTCATATTTTTATCGTACTTCTTGCCAAAGCTAGTTAAGAAGACCAAACCAATCTTCAATTGATTAAAAAAGTGCAATTCTTCTTCAAAAGGACAAAGTGTGTAAGGATATATTTTTGAAAATCAAAATTTTCCTATCTTCGGTTCTCATTCTTTTGACATCAAAACTAGGAACACCTTTTTTCCCCATAACTTTCTATCTCTAAAAAAAGATATCAGTGCAACTATTGTAAAGGAAAACAAGAAATAAACACCAATTTACTTCATCATTTGAGTCATCCAAACTTTGAAACAAGATATCAATCGATCGAAATGATGAATCTTGTCCTCATTATTGCTGCTAGATGACTATACCCATATTTTCAAAGCCATCAAGTCATTCTATGAACAAATTGCCTATTATCAAAGGTGCTTCACAAATCAAACTTAGCAGGGAGGATGATTGCTTGGTTGGTTGAATTATTAAAATTTAGTATTAAGTATGATGAGCCTAGAGGACCAATTAAGGAACAAAACCTTAATCAACTTTGTTAACGAATGATAATTGAAACTTAAAAAATTCTTCAACCAAGAAGTACAGTCAAGCAAGCATAATTCTAGAAAGAACTAAGTAATTTTCTTATCTAGTGATCTTTTCATTTCAAGTTAATAACATTGAACAATCAAGTTGAATGTGAAGCATTGATTTCCATATCACTCTTGGGCAAAGACACGAGTTCACATGTCAAAGTGACTCCCAACTGGAAGTAGGTCATATGATTGAATAGTTTCATGGTATAGATCCTCGATTGCTCAAACACTATCATCACATATTCAACCTCATGGCTAAATTTGAGGAAGCGAGAAATAAGAACATACGTCATGAAGAGAACACATGTGTTGACTTCTTGTTGAAACTATTAAGCAAAAAGGAAAATAGGTAACACGAAATAATAACCCAACAAATGTTAGCAGACCCCATAGTCAACACAAAAGAAACCTAAGAAACAACCATCGATCCAATCTTTTGGCTGCAACCTATATGAGAATACCTCCTCTAAAGAACAAGCACTAGAAATTCTAAGAAGAAATGAAAAATCGCAAAAAAGGCATTATGCTTCGTAATGGTAGAAGAAAAATTGTTTAAATGAGGGTACGTGACTTCATTTTTTAAATGTGTCTCTATTTCTTAAGCATATTCGAAATACAATATAAAAAAGAATGATGACTACCCATATTCTTTAAGTAGGATATTATTGGCCTACTATGCGAGAGGATTGTATTGAATATGTTAAGAGATGCACAAAATGTCAACAACACAAAAATCTCATACACTCTGCTCTAGAGGAAGTACATCGCATAGCCTCTCGTTAGTCATTCATTGTATATGGTATGAACATCATTGAACATTTGTCGCTAGCTAAGGGTGAACATGATTACTCCCCATGGCTATAAATCACTTCAAAAATGGATAAATGTCAAACCTTTAGTAAAAAACAATAGATCAACAAGTTCAAAAGTTTGTAAGGAGAAACCTAATATGGGATTCCTCACACCATTATCACTTAAAATGGTCGAAACTTCACGAACAAAGGTTTAAAATAATTTTATGAAAGTCTTGATCACAAACAAATGAGAAAGTGAAATCACCAACAAGGTTATATTAGCGAAACTTAAAAAATGATTGAGTTAAAAAAAAAGTGAATGGATGAAGAAATTTCTTGGAAAAATTTGGGCATATTATTTCACTTCTCAAATAACAACAGGATAAACTCATTACAACATAACACACAAGATTGAGCACCATGATACTAATGGAAATTTGAATGAATAATGCTTTAGATTGGAGCTTGAACTTGGTGAAGAATTGTGTGAAGAGGCAATGGTGTGAGAAGAAGCATGTAAATTAAAAGTTGTTTGTTGTTACAACTTCAAACTAAAAATAGGATTTTTACAAGGATAACTGATCTAGCACATGAAAAGCAAATCATTTGAGCACTTCACTAAAGAAAAATTTGTGTTAAACTACGAAATTTCATTTCAAGCCATTTAAGGGATACAAAGTAGAGCTTATCAACGAGAACACATACTTGGATAAGCCATCCCTTGAATTTGGAAAGTAAGTCACCTTATGTTTACTTCAGTTACTCTTTTAACATGTGATTTCAATGTGAACTGTTTCATACTATCTTATCTAAGGATGATTTTGGTTAAAGTGGTTTTAATGAGGCACAAGTAATATAACGTTGTTTAACATTTGCTTCCTTACACATGTCATTCTCTATTCATTCATTTACCAAAACTTACCTATGAAAAATAGGGGAATCGCTATAAGGGAGGGTTAAATTGTGATTTAAATAATTCTTAAAAGCTGTTGGAATTTATCATTTGATTAATAATGTTAAGAACATAATTTGGTTTGGGAAACAATTAGACTGAAATTCTTTCATTAGTTATTTCATGTTAGGCACACTTTGCCAACTTCTCAAAATCATGTATTGGATATTTTCTGTTAAAGTAAGTATTTGGCCTAAGTTCAAGAGGGGGGGGTGAATTGAACCCTTTTTGATTCTTTTCAAAATGAGAATACAAGTTCTTTGAAGAACCTTAGAATGCAATCTATAGAGGTTCA
>Ga0099825_1008982_pt1 | contig 11593 bp, 9 predicted proteins | sample SiratroredBW_FD_76838 | JGI IMG/M metagenome (GOLD analysis project Ga0099825, IMG submission 76838) | Root nodule microbial communities of legume samples collected from California, USA - Siratro red BW | ecosystem: Host-associated > Plants > Roots > Nodule | place: USA: California | collected...
TAAATAAACTAAAATTAAGAAACTAAAAAAATGTGTCCATAATTAATTGAATAATCAAAATAAAAAATGAATAAGAAAATAATAAATAGAAAAAATATATACACTTGATTACTTGAGGTTTTTATCCATGTTTTTTACAAAACATAAAAAATAATAATAGTTAACAAAATCGAAAAACAAAGTAAATAAAAAATAATAATAATAAAGAAAAGAAATGAAAAATCAAATAAATAAATAAATAAATAACATAAAAATAAAAACAGAATAATAAATAAAAGGAAAATACATAAAAAGAAATTGAATCTGTTTTAAAACTGCTTCTTTTAATTCATCTTTAAAATAATAAAAAAAAAAGAATCAGTCAATCTTAAAACTGTTCTGAACCACCCATGTTCTCATTTCACAATAACAAAAAATATAAAAAATAAAAATATGACCGTTCTCAAAGTGTTTCATCTCACGTTCATCTACATTTCATCTTGAATAATAAAAAAAAAGAAAAAAGAAGTAATCAATCTTTCAAAATTGCTCTAAACTACTTTCAAAATAAAAATAAATTAAATATTAAAAAGAAGATTCACTTAAGTGGTAACTAGTCTTATGTTAAGGAGAAACTATTGATCACTTCGAAAGGGACGAAGAAAAAGAGAAAAAAGAGAGAAAAAGTAGAGAAGATTGATTCTCCTGTCTTACTATCCACACTCAGTTTAAAACTGAGAAGCAAGAAACTTTTGGAAATGAGGCTATCATTTTTTAAGAACGCTCATAGGTATGATTTGTAAGGTTTAGATTTTCATATGGATCTTGAAGTTTGAAATTTGTAAATCATGTGTTCTTATCTTCCTGTGATGTTTTTTTTATTTCTTCATCATTTCATTTTCATATAAAGATAAAAAAAATAAAAAAGAGGTCTTTTTGCTCTTTATGACATTTTGTTTTTTTTTTCTTATTTCTTAAATAATAAAAAAATTCATCATCTTCCATCTTCCATACATTCTTCTATGTATTTTGTGCTCCCAAAATCACTCTAAAACAGCCCCAAAACGACTTCCGCCGTCACCGCCATTTTTTCCGTGCCACCGCTGCCATACCGTACTGTCGCCGCCGCCGCCGCCGTCGCCGCCACCACACCGTGCCGCCGCTCCTTCCTCATCACTGCTGCCGCTTTTGGTCCATCATGGGTGAAGTAAGGTGATGGTGGCTTAGGGTTAGGGTGGTGGTGGCTTAGGGTTTAGGATTTGGGTCATTCTATCCTGCACCCCCATTAATTAAGATTTAGACTCCAATTCTTCTTAATCCCCAAAATGTCGTCAACCCTAGTTGGATTTCTGATTAGCGGATCTACTTCCTGCACCCCTATTAATTAAGATCTACATTCCAATTCTCCTTAATCCCCAAAATACCCTCGACCCTGGTTGGATTTCTGATTAGCGGATCTACTTCCTGCACCCCCATTAATTAAGGTCTACACTCCCATTCTTCTTAATCCCCAAAATACCCTTAACCCTGGTTGGATTTCTGATTAGCGGATCTACTTCCTCCTCCCCTATTAATCCAGATCTGTAACCACACTCTTCTCAATCCCTAAAAAGCCCTTGATTATAAGTGGTTTCTGACTAGTGGAGCTACTTCCTGCACCACCCCAATTAGTATTTGCACCTGGTACCTTACTCAAAGACCAGGCTTTAAACCTGACATTGTTGCTCAAAGCCCAGGCTTTAAACCTGGCATCGTTACTCAAAGCCCAGACTTTAAACCTAGCACCTTACCCAAAGCCCAGGCCTTAAACCTCGTACCTTACTCAAAGCCCAGGCTTTAAACCTGACACTGTTATCCAAAGCCCAGGCTTTAAACCTGGCATTGGTGCCATTCACTTACCTTATTTTCAAACACAAGCTTTCAAAAATTTAAAAAAAAAAAAATATCAAGACAACCAACAATCTTATTAACAAAGAACTACGTAACCCTGATTCCATCCCTGATGGAGATACGTAGGAGCAAGGTCAAACCTTGTCGGGCTCCCTAACACCAAAAAAAAAATTTTGTTTGTTTTATCTTAATCTCTTTCTTGGGAAAATAAATGTTTTAAAAAATCACACTCAGATTACTTATTTAATTAAATGTACCATCTTAGGACGGGCGTTGTGGGTGCTAACACCTTCCCCACACATAACTGACTCCCGGATCCGAAATCTGGTTTTCGCAAACTTGCTTTATCAATTTTTTGGTTTTCCATAGTTTTTCCATAATAAACTATGGTGGCAACTCCTCTGTTTTGAAAATTAAAATAATTTTATTTTGTTCGCCGTTCCCGTCGTGGCCTCAAGTGCGACTACATCCTTTTTGAGCCAACAAATAAATATTCTTTTTGAAATGCCCTAAACAAGGATCATCATTATGTTGAAACTCAGTTCAAGGTGTACATCAAGAGCTTCACAAAGTCAAATAGAAGAAAGCCTTCCAAGAATAATGTGAATTTGCAACAAGAAATGTTATCACAAAGTGATGCGAAAAGAATGCAAAAGTGATTTAAAGATGAAGAAATGCATAAATGAAGAAAGAAGAAAAAGAAAGAAAAAGGAAAGAAGAAATGATGATGGAAGGATTATAGAAGAAAACCTTGATTGTTTTTCAAAATACCTGTTTGGTGATCCTTGTTTAAAACAAAATGTAAACACAAATACTTTTGAGCCTTGATATCTCTTTTCTTCATAACCCTTTAACCCCTGACCACATTACAAGTCAAATAAAGTTCACATTGATCGAAGAATGATTGTTGTGATTTTCATAAAGCTTAACCTTGAAACAAAAGGATATATGACTGACAATATGTGTCAGAAAAAAATAAAAATAAAAAGAAAAAAATGATTTACATGGCTCTGGTAGAAAAGCATTTCCCAATCAACAAGCTGATTGAGAGTAAAGCAACAAAGAGGAAAGTTAACTGTGATCGAAGCCGTATTCGTTCAAATAATTGCAGTTAAATGCAGTACTAGGAAGTGACTCCTATATCGTCTCCCAAGGACCTAGTTCCTGTCAAAGGATTAAACACACAAAGAGAAAAAAGGAGGGGTGTTATGAAATAACTAGATTTAATAAAATAAAAATAAAACAATAACCGAATTACATTTCTTAACTGAAATTTAATTTACCCTCTTGATTAGATTGCAATATGCTTATCACAATATACAGAAATTCATGCTCAACTTATTGAACCCTAATTCCAACCCGAATTAATTAACTATGGATAATTAACACCTGTTTTCCTTATGTAAATTAAGGATTCACATACATCATTCATTCCATCCTAACAACCCGTGACTCACTCTATTAAGCATGAATATATACAACAAATTCATTTTAACTGAAACATTAAGCATCAACTAGTAAAAACATTAAGCACAAAAATAGAATGGTGAAGAGTTAAATGTTGAAAAGAGAAAAAATAACACAATAACAACCTCAAAGCTTCATGACAATCTGAATCAAAAGGATAACCTTATAAATCAGTCTTTCAATAAATTCGAATAAACCAAATAGAAATTAAATGCAAAATGGAATTAAAACAGGAACGAAATTAAATTAAAGCAGGAACGAGATTAAATTAAAATAGAAACGAAATTAAATTGTAGAGAAAAGAAAATAAATACAAAACCAATCTTTCTAGGGAGAGAAAATGAAGTGAATCCCAAAAGCAGAGAATAAAGAACGATATGATTCTCTGTGTGCACCCCTTGTAACAGGCAGCTAGACCTAAATAAGTGTCCAACACTAAACCTAATGGGCCCAAATTTATAAAAACTGATAATGTGACAACTCCTCTTTAATTCCAAAATTAATTTCCAAGCCCAATAAAATTTCAAAGTTGCCCTGAAAATAATAATAAAACTAGCTCAAAAAATTTTGAATTAAATAAAATTACGAATTTCTAGTCAATGAAGCCCAAACAGTAAAATAGAGAAAATAATAAGCAGTTAAACACAAATCACTAATAAAAATAGGTACATAAAGACAAGTAAAGAGGGAAAAATAATGACTCATCACACTAGGACAATCCTTTATGCCCACCTTTCATTTAAACCAATCCATTTTTCATTTTGGACCTTTACCATCACCCTATATATTAACACAAGGGCAATTCGTATTTGTTCCTCCTAGATTTTTTCCTTTTCGGGACGCAACTTTCTCTATGTAGTTGCACCATCCAATTTTCACCAAATTCGATTGTTCGTTCTTCTTTTTAAACCCTGCAAATAAGTCATCCCATTTTCATTTAGCCTACCAAAGACACCAAAAACTGGGACAACTTGGCTCGCTTTAATCTTGCACGTATTGAACTCTTAAAAGAGCATGTGAGAAACATCACACATAAAGTTGCACCATCCCCTTTGCTGCTAGTATTTCCAAAACACCAATACTGGGACAATCTTGTTTTGCATATATCTTACATGAAATTTTCCATTATAAAGGGGCATGCAATACCCAGTTTCATTCAAACTTCCTCTCCCACATTTTTCATTCGCTTACAATTCAAGCACATATGTGTCAACATAATATTGCAAAGGATTGATTCAATGATGTTCTTAACTTCAATTTCAAACATCAGGATTTGTTGATATCCTTCAACTTTTTTTTTAAGAAACAAAGAGAGAGTTTTGATTTCAAAATGAATTCAACAACTGTGATTAGAACATTTGATTCATCATGTTGACATAAAAAAAATAAAAAAATAAAGACAAAAAGGAAGGAGTTTTTTATTTCAAAATGAACTCAATGATTGAAAAAAAGAACATTTGATTTATCATGATTGATAAAAAAGCAAAAAGAAAAAGTAGGGTTTCATTTACAAGCTTTTATACATTCATTCTCATCCAGAATTTCATTTATTCATTATCGTTCAGTAGTACATACATCCATGCATCATGAGTCTTATACATTCATTCAAATATTCTCATCCAAAGTTTCATAGAATCCATCCATGGAGTTTCATGCAAAGTCTCTTACATTCGTTAGAAAAAAATCTCATGCATTTTCACATGAACAAAAAGATCAACTATCATGCATTTTGTCCATACATTGTCATTTTAACAAAAGACAAACTTCCATGCATTGTATTTATGCATATCAGTCAGATAAAGAATTTCATAGTTATACAAGAAGCTTCTCAACACCATTGCTGAAATGTGTTGACAAGACTCAGGCCGAGTACATACTGGTTGAGTTACATAACGAAATTTGTGATCTCCACTCTGGAGGCCGCAATATGGCAACAAGAGCTTTGAGAGTTGGTTACTACTAGCCAAGCATGAAAGTCGACTCTGCAAAATACGTCAAAAGGTGTCAGAAATGTCAAGAATTTGGCAATGTTTTGAGAACCAAGCCTGAAACTCTTCATCACGTGAGTTCTCCGTGGCCATTTGCTCAGTCGAAAATAAATATCATGGCCTGTTTAGACCTGGAAAGGGACAATATAAGTATCTCTTAGTAGCAATGGATTATTTTACCAAATGGATAGAGACCGAGACCTTGGCTTCTATCATGGGTAACAAAGTTCAAGCATTTGTGTGGAAAAGCATAATTTGCGCTAAAAAGCGTTCCACTCAAAACTTAACCATGAAAGCCTAACAGCCAGCCTAGACTTGATTTCTGAACTAAGCTCTCGTTTGTTTCCACATATTGATTTGTGTAGAAAGTTTATTATCATGGATTCGGAATGAAAGTTCATATTTCGAGAAAAAAAATATTATTTAAAATCGTAAATCGAGAAGAGAATGTAGAAACAATATTTCCTCTAAAAACAACGAAAATTTGAAGGGATCAATGAAGTTTAGCTATATTTTTTTATATTATTTAAGTTATTAATATTTATATTTATATTATGATAAAATAAATATCATTATTTATATAATATATCATAATAATAATAATTATTAAAATAATAATAAATTAAATCAAATTATAAAATAATAATAATAAAATATTGATAATAAATATATAAAATAATAATTAAAATAATATAATTATAAAAATAAAATACTAATGATATTAATATTAACAACTAAAAATAATAATAAAATTATAAATAATAATTATAATAATAAAAATAAATAAAATAATAATAATAATATTAATAATAATTTAATTTTTATTTTTAAATAATTGATAATTTTACAATTTCAAAAATTAAAAAATAATAATTAATTAATCATATTCAACAAATTAATTATATTTAATTATAATTATAATTAATTATAATTATAATTTTATCTACTAAAATTATTTTATCAATCACACAAATCACTAAAAAACTTTTATAAATTTTTCACTCAAATCGTACTATCTTTCCCTTAATCCAAACAACTTAACTTTTCAGACACTTTCATCTAAAATCAAGTCAAATTCACTCTATAAATCCACTATCTAATCCAAACAAACCCTAAGAGATAAAGCTCGAGTTCGGGAAGAAGCAAGCAAAAGAATAGAAGAAAGGAAGTACAACTTGAAGGTGGTATCGAGAAGTTTTCATGCTAGAGATTTAGTGTAGAGGATGAGAACCGAAGCAAGGCAAGAAGAAGGTCAATTCTCAACCAATTGGGAAGAACCCTTCTGGATTCTACAAGCAGCGGGAAACGAAGCATACCTCTTAGAGCACCTATCAGGGAAGCCAAAACTAAGGACGTGGAATGCATCTTACCTAAAATTTTATTTTAATTAGATTATATTTCAAGCTTTTGTGTACTTTGAGCACTCTTTCCTAACTCTGTCTTTTTATCCATAAAGACGGTTTTGGCTGAGAAGGTTTTAATGAGGCTCTAAAAAATTAGATTATTCAGTTATCAAGATCTCTTCTTTATCTTATTTAGATATTTAAAAGCAAAAACAGGTAACACAAGTTGTTTGTCAAATAATCGGCACTTAAACAAACTCAATATGAAACAATTGGTACAGAGACCGAGTACAACCTCGGTCCTCACTTTACAAACCCAGTCTAAAACGATTGGTATAGGGACTGAGTACAACCTCAGTCCTCACTTCACAAACGCAATATAAAACTATTGGTACAGGGGTCAAGTAAAACCTCATTCCTCACTTCACAAACCCAATCTAAAATATTTGTTGCAGCCATCGAGTACAACCTCGATCCTCACTTCACAAACCCAATCTAAAACGATTAGTACAGAGACCGAGTATAACCTCGGTCCTCACTTCATAAACCCAATCTAAAATGGTTGGTACAGGGACTGAGTACAACATTGATCCTCACTTCACAACCCCAATCTAAAACGATCAGTGCAGAGACTGATTACAACTTTGGTTCTCACTTCACAAACCCAATGTAAAAAGATTAGTACAGAGACCGAGTACAACCTCGATCCTCACTTCACAAACCCAATCTAAAATGATTGGTACAGGGACTGAATACAACGTCAGTCCTCAATTCACAAACCCAATCTAAGACATTGGTACAGAGACTGAGTACAACCTCGATCCTCACTTCACAAACCCAATCTAAAATGATTGGTAGAGGAATCGAGTACAACCTGGATCCTCACTTCACAAATCCAATCTAAAAAATTTGGTATAAAAATAGAGTACAACTTAGTCTTCACTTCGTAAGTCGAATCTAAAATGATTGGTACATAGGCAAATACGATATGGGTTCTCATTCTATTAAGGCGTGGAATTTAAAATACAACTTAGCCAAAACAAATACATAAAAGAGAGTGCATGAGAAGAAAAATCAACTTGGCAAATACTTAGGCAAATCAACGTGTCCATTAAACATAAGGAAAGATACAAAAAGTTATCTTTACATGAAGGGAGGTCAAGTAGCAACAAAAGTTAACCCCTCCCAGAAAACAAGATAAGAAAAAGAAGAAAAGAACTATCAGCCTCCTCCAAGCACTCTTCTGCTCAAGCCGGCTCCCCTTCGTTCGCCCCCTCACCCATATCATTTGGCCCCTCCTTTGTCGCCTCGTTTGGCCCTTTTTCTTTAATCACAACACCCTCACTTGACATGTCATCAACTGGAACAAGTTGACCTTGGAAAACATCCTTTCCAAGGTCAAAATCATTGTCATCAGCTGGAACCCTATATAGGAGGACAACTTGGCATACAACTTAGTTGAAACCTTCTTCATGGATGCCAAGGATGTAACCCTTAAGATCAATTAGCTCTTGCTCCAGCTTGTTCCTCTAGGATATCACCTAATCCCTCTCGAAGATGACATCGTCCCACTTTTGGGTAACTTCAAGAAGCTTCTCCTTGCATTGGGTCATCTCGGCCAAGTGAGACTCCTCTCTCTTCTCTGAGTCACCGCGCTTGACCATCAAATCATCAATGTCAGATTCAGAGGCCATGAGGTTAGCGGTCAACTTAGTGACTTGGTCTGTAAGGGGAAATTTGGCTTTTGGAGCCAACTTCAAAGAGCCCTTCGAGTCGGCTAACTTCCTTTTTAATTCTTCAACCTCCTTGGCTGACTCTCGACAAACTCGTTACTCGGAAGATGAGTAGCAGCCATAGCATGTGATTGGAGCTCCAACCAATCAGTCATAATTTCACCCTTGAAAGACGACATCAACACGTCATTCTCGGTTTGGGTGAGCAATATATTAACACATTTGTGAAATGCTAAGTCATGAGAGACCAATTGGCTCCTCTTGTTGCTCCTCGCCTCTGTAGTAGAAGTTTTCTCCCTTTTCAGAGACAGACAAAGGGAGGCATGTTGTCTTGACTTATCTTTATCCTTCTTCCTACTCTTCTTCTCGGCCACAAGGGGGACGAGGTCAACAGGGGGACTTGTTGAGTAGAAGGGCGACCAAGAGTCGCGCTGACATCAACCGTGGTGGCCTTAGACATCAACAGTGGTGGCCTTAGCGGCCGCATCTCTAGTTCTCTTCGCCTTCTCTTGGAGAAGTTTCCTTAAAACCTCAGCAGTACCGGGACCTTCTTGAGCCATGATTCCTATAATCAATAAAAGGAGATTTTATTAAACTTAACACTGGTCGAGAAGGACATGGAGACACAACTATACATACCACTCAAATCAACCCAGCGTTGAGTGCAAAGATAAAGCTTAAGGATTTTTTGCATCGGCAATTTCCTTGGAAGCCTATCAAAAATGCTAAAAATCACTTTATCGTCATTGATCATTAAGAACCTCGGCTAGTGGAGGTAATGAACAAGATCACTTGTCCAATAGAAAAGAAACTTTGGAGTGGCCCCATAATAGAGGTATTTATGGTCAAATTGTTTGATAGTGACGTCAAAGAAGCCAATATTGAACTGCTTGTAAGAGACGGTATAGGGCGAGAACAAGGCAGACCCAGACTAACTAACAAGGGATAAGCAACAAATGGGGGTACCCGACCTAGCATTATAATAATGAAGGAATGATTGAGGGGAGGGACGAACACCAAACATTTCACACAAGAGTTGGGATGTAATTGGGTAGGAGCCACATTTAGTATACGTAACACATCCATGGTGAATTCATCAAAGGAAAGGCCAACATGAGCGTCAGTAAAGAAACACCCATACATATAGAAGAAATCTGACTCACTCCCCTCCCGACCATAACAAATACAGTTAATGACCGAGCATTTCTCAATCGACACCATCCGCTCCTTGGTCCCAAGGGTAACCATAGCAACACTCGTAACAAAATACTCTAAAGACTCAAGCCACGTATACTTAAAGGAATGCTTGGTAACCAGGGAACTAACCTAATCATACCTCGCCCTAAGTGGAGGATTGCTTAACGTGACACTACTCGAGGAGTCCTCGGCGACGTTAGCGTCATCGGCTCTCACCACCGAAGTGTTCAAGGACGACGAGTCCGCATGAGAGCCGACCAACTCCTCGGGCATGCTACCAAAAGACCTAGAAGAATAAGAAGAAGACTAAGAAGACATTATTACCTTGGTTTGGGAAATACTCTTTACTCCTAGCCACTAATTTTTGAAAGAAAGACATCGAAGCTCAGACAAGGAAGCGCAAAGTGAAGTTGAAAGTGAGCGAATAACCCCACTTATAGACCTTCGAGTGGTAAGTCATGACCCTTCGATTTCCAACCGTTAGATCTCACAGATCTTGAGTAAAGGCATATGTCAGTCCCATCACTTGAGGCCCAAGGCCCAAATACTCCCGTAACCTCAACCATTAGATGAGAAACTTAACACTGTTTAACTCAAAAGGTGGGAATTCATCAAAGATCATTGTATGACACCAGAACCTGCGAATTTATCAGCCACAAGTCTTTGTAAAAGGTTTTTGTAGTACGAAAACTACTCAAGCTTGGGGGACAAGTGTACTACGTGGCCAACCAAGTACACGGACTTCGCCAGTTGCTAGTTAATCAAGTCAGAATGTTGTCGACCATCCCCACATAACGACTTCTTTCCCTTATTGCTCACATTGGGACTAACATCAAATCTCTAATAACAGAGCAGCTTTTTCGATAGACTTTACAATTCCTCTCTCTGATAGAAAATAGGTTGAGTGAACCATACACCTTCCCATGACAAAAGGTAAGAATAATAATTATAGGAGTATTTAGTGTTAAGTAAACCTTACATCTTCCCTTTGACAAAAGGTAAGAAATTCATCATTATACAGACGACTATATATAGTGAATAATCACATGAGAGAGAGGTACATTTTTCATGTAATCTAATACATACTAAACTTCTGGTAGCTGAGAACTGACTTAAGCATCGGAGTGCCTTTTGCAAGTACCATCCCTTTTGTTCTAAATGTTGGAGATAGAAGATTAACGAAGAAACAGTCGGAGTTGATACTCGAGAAGTATTATTATTAGCATCAAGGTCATGTAAAAACAAAAGAATTTCGAAAAAAATTGAATAGGATCAAAGTCACGTGTAGCAATTTTAGATTAAAGGATACTTTTATGTAGAAAAAAACAAAAAGGGCTTAGTCGGTGAAGAGTTTTATCAAATGATTTGATCATCTCAAGGGACTTTAGACTATCAAGAACCTTTAACCAACAAATGATATTAGATAATGATATGCCTATTTTTAATTTGCTTTTTAAGATCTTATGATAACAGAAATTTATGATTTAATATTTGAATTTATAAGTTTGATGAACTAAAATTTATTTAAATTTAAAATAGATATCTTTACTATCCTCTCTCTATATATAAAAGATGGTTATAACTTTTCCTTATTGTCTATTATATATATTATAAAAACAAATTCATGAGGAAAGATACACATTGATTCTTTTGTCTATTATCATATATTATATAAAAAAAAATTAACCAATATTACTTGATCACATAAATAATTGAGAATTATAGACAAAGTGAATTATACTTCAACCATAAGAATATTGTTATTTTAATGACGATTCAAATAATGATAATTTATATCAATATAATAATTACAAAAGAATTTCACATATATATATATATATATATATATATATATATATATATATATTCAATAAAAATAATATATATATATATATAAACATACAGGTATATATTAAAATAAATAATAATTAATATTTTCTAAAAATTTAAACATAAATACATTTAATATATAAATTCATTAGTTTCATAAAATAAA
>Ga0099825_1008984_pt1 | contig 11590 bp, 7 predicted proteins | sample SiratroredBW_FD_76838 | JGI IMG/M metagenome (GOLD analysis project Ga0099825, IMG submission 76838) | Root nodule microbial communities of legume samples collected from California, USA - Siratro red BW | ecosystem: Host-associated > Plants > Roots > Nodule | place: USA: California | collected...
TATATATATATATATATATATATATATATATATATATATATATATATATATAAATAAATGATGTTGGTAATTATTTTTTTTACAACAAATATGGACAATTATTTATTTTATTTTTTATTATTTTGTTAAAAAGAAATATTTTGCCGTTAAGATATTTATAACTTATACTATTAATTTTAAAAATTCAATAAAACATATTGTTTTTAAATAATTAGTTTTTTATTGTTTTTAAATATTTAATTTTGTGATAACAAATTCAATATTTATTAAAAAAATACGAACATTTTTTAATATATTTTTAATATATTATAGAGAAGAAGAGAAAATTAAGAGTTTTTTCTCAACTGTATATGGGAAAAAAAATATTTAATAAATAAATTTTAAAATAAAATTAATAAAAATATTGTTGATATATCAAGAATCTGTTAAGTGTTCAAAACAATTTGTATGGTGCATGAAGCAATTACTTTTTTATATTGCGGAGTATGGATAGAGTTAATCTTTGTAGTTATGTAATGCAAGTATTATTTAATTGGATTTCATTCAAGTTGGTTTAGCACCTATGAAATTAAAAGGCACCATTTTGTTGGAAACATTCATGTTAAGGTCTAAAATTTTTGCATATAGAATGCTATGATACATAAAGAAATGAGCATTAGAAGTAAATTCTTAAATGTAACTCATTGTTTTAATCCCAAAAAAAAATTAAACAAAGTAGTAAACAATTATGAAAAATACAAATGAAATAAATAAAAATTATAAGTTTCAATTTTAAATTTCTTATTTCTATTCATATTTTTTTGAAGAAAAAAATCTTATGGTAGTTAATTTTTACTTTTTAGATCCTGAGTTTCAAAGTTTCATTTTATGAATCGAGTAAAATAGTTTAGAGTTTAGGATGGTTGTTATTACATCAAATATCTTTCAAATATTCTATAATATCTTTAACTACTGATTCAATAGTGCTAAGATCTAATTAAAAAGAAATCTAAAACACATACCTCAAATAAGATTGGAAATAAATTACATGAAAGATAAGCCAAAATAAAAATCTGAAACAAAATTGAAAAAATATATTAGCAAGATAATATGCAGCAAAATAGGAAAGCAAAACTGAGAACTCTAGAAAGTTGAAACTAAGAAATAAAAGCAAACAATATCTGAGACATAGTATAATTTCAAAATCCATAAAGAAAAGAGATTGATAAATACATACAAGCTTCAAAGAGAAATAATCGAGCTCCATACCAAAACACGTTCATGAACAGAGTATTAGTGTTTTTCATATTTTATTTTTTATAAATTTTCCGTTTTATCTCCATATGGAAACTCTTGGGTTGATTCTCTTGTGATTTTGCAATGAATTTTTAGGTTTTGTGCAATTAAAGTTTTGTTCTTTAATATTTGTAACAGGTTGCGCTAGATAATATAGTATTTTTGAGTTTTAATTTTTATTATTGGGATTGTTTCTGAACACATGTGGATGGTTCTTTAACTAGAATTCTTTTTTAGTTTGAATTATTCTAAGCAATATTTTGTGTGCTTAATTAAAGAGGTAAAAGACTAAAATTTTTAAAAGTAGACACATGGAAAGGAGTGATGTATTGAATGACTTAGTGAATGCATATTTCATTAATTATATTCTATTGAAATGACTTATGCATGTTTGGTTAATTAGATCCTACGTGGAGATTGAATGAATAAGATATATGTCAACTTATGAAAAATTCATTGATGAAGGAACTTAAGATTCAACTAGCATTTCTATTGTCTATTATATTTTTTTCCCACAACAATCACAAACCCTTCATTTACTTTACCATTTATTTTTACTAGTTTTATTGATTGTAAGTTTCTAACTCTATTTATCTGAATTTACAGTTGGATTTTGTTGGGAGACAACTTGTTCAACTAAGCCTATTTATATTATCATCTTGTTTCTATTAGACTGCCTCATACTGTGTTAGATTATCTACATTTAAGCTATTTTAATTTAGTTGAGGAATGACAACAATCAAATTTATTATTATCACTAACTTTTATTGTTTGTGTATGTTGTTGAATTTATAATTGAAATCCTTGGGAGATGACTTGAGGTTAACTACCCTAACTATACTTAATGTTTATTAATCTTTTTTTTTTGCAGGATGATCTATTAGATAGTCTATTGCTTGAACACTTATATTTGGTTGAAGCAACATTGATCAAAGTTGTTATCATTGTCTCAGATCGAACCCAAGTCGTCCGCATGTTAGGTGGAAACACTTACTAGTTTAATCTTAATGATCCACGTGTATAATACAAAATTGTTTTATACTTCCATTTTGAATTAACTTTCAATCTAAATATTTGTAGTCTACCTTAGCTTATGAGTCTTACACTTAATTATACCCACATTCCATTTTCTTAAAGCCTTTTTACAAATGTCAATTAATTTTCTCTCTAATAATATTCACCATTGCTACTCAACCATTTGGTATTGAGTAAGTCAATATTGAATTCTCTATTCCAAGGATAAATGTTGTCAACTTTTACAATTGCAAAGACCTTTATGAAACTAGTTACTCCTAATATGCATTCTATTTACAATGTCATTGATTCCCTTTATACTTCACTCTTGCTCTCCTTTTGTCATCTTTTATAATCTTCGAATTTATTTTAGAGTGAGCAACATAAATAATTACATTAAATTGTTCCCTGTCAACAAAAAATTTACTCACCTATGACTTATAATGTATCATGTCCTTTAACATTTTAAAAGTGAATCTTCGTCACTTCCTACCCAATTTCCTAACTCTTCATACTCATACTTTGGGTCTTACAAGTCTCAGTTTATCACACGTTTATTGTTACTGATGATGTCTTCATCACTGAATGATTACAAATCTTCTCCAAAATTAGGTTCATGCGATGAAGGGGTTGAGATATGTCTGTTTAATCCTTTTTATTTTCTTGTTTTATTAGTACTCACTTCATCATCCACATGACCAAAAACTAAATCCTTAACTTGTACAACAAATTTATGGGTATTGCATCACTAGCTGAATAAATGACATTATTGACAACTGACCCAAAATTTATAACATCTTCATTGTTTACAACATGCGCAAATGGTCTATTTAAACTACCTTAATATGGTCCATTCATACCAACATTACCTAGACCATTAACACTATTCTCACTTGGACCATTACCACTACCTTTACTTGGACATTTGAATCATCCACGTTTGGACCATGAACACCTTAAACTAACTCATTATACCAGCTTCCACTTGCCAATTTATAGTACCTATCACCTAGCACATTACCACTACCTTTACTTGGACATTTGAATCATCCACATCTGGACCATGAACCTTACCTTAAACTAGCTCATTTACACTACCTTCCACTTGTCAGTTTATAGTACTATCACCTAGCACATTCATAGTACTATTTAAACACCATTGTTTGTCACATATTAAGTCCACAACATGTTCATTATACACTTTATACCAATTATTCATTTAAGGCCCCTTATCTCTATAAAGCCCAATATTCTACAAAAACACATTCTTATTGTGGTATTAAGAGCCAAATGGTATAGTGGTATAAAACATTAAGTTACCCTATGTTAGAGGTTTTAGATGATAATAGATATAATTATTGTGCAAATATGCTAACCCACAAATAATAAAAAAGTGCGACACTAGTTGAAAATTACATATTATGAAGACAAATAAACAAACAATACAAAAAAAAAAAAAAGAAAAAAAAAAAAAAATAAAAAAAAAAAAAAAAAAAAAAAAAAAAAAAAAAAAAAAGCAAAAGTGAAACATCTCATTTATTATGTCATGCAAAAGTCATCTATTAATAAAGTTATAAGATTGTGAAGATTTTTTTAGAAGCACCATGAGTTTCTAATAAACTAAACAAAACTCATTATGTATACAAATTATTACTAGTATAAGAATAAACTTTGCTAGATAGTCTAACTAATAAAGCTTGTTGATAAGCAACATGCTCCATTAGACAATATAATTTATTGAATATACACTTTCATAGTCAAAAGTAGTTTAGTACATAAGATCCTACAAACTCCACCTTAGACTGCATTTGCTTCCCACTATAATTATAACCATAGTATTTAACAAATTGATACAATGTATGAGCTCTGTCTAGTATTAATCTTCTTCGCCTCAACTCTTTGTCCTTAATATAAAAAAAGCGACATTTGATGTTGATATGATTTTTCTAACCATATTGCATATGATCCTTGGCTAAACATATGTCACTCAGATTGTCGCAAAAAATTATTGTCTTCCTTTATGCAAACCCCATATCATCCATCAAAATCATAAATAATATACATTCCTTTTCCACCTTCACAAATATATACCACCTCCATTATCAATAACACCATTATTGGTTGGAGTGTAACTTTTTAACTAATTAGAGAGTCTGCCTAGAGTAGTAACATAACCAATAATGAATTGGTTTAACATTTGAGTTTATGGTAAAGTCTAAGTTTGAGAAACTTATTACATTACATTATGAATTATTCTTAGAAGATAATTTCAATGTCTTTACTATCCTTAAGGTATCTAAGGATTCTTTTTTACTGATTCTCAGTGCTCTTTCCATGTTTGCTCACATATTTATGCAAAATCTAGTCTAATACACACTATGACACACGTTAGACTTACCATTCACTGTAAAAAAAATTATAATTTCAACGGAAATTTATTCATTCACTGAAGTTATAATAAGCTCTAGAAAGATATACAAGTAACAGAAGTTTATCAAACCTCAAGTAAGTTTCAGCCGTAAAAACCGCATTTAAGTATCCGCGTTTTATTTTTTCTAATTACGTTTTAATATTTTACGTTTCTCTCTCAATGTTATTTTAACTATTTCACAACCGAAAGCATGCTACCTATCAAGGTGAGTTTGGATGATTTTTGCTCTGCCTATTTCTCTTTATTCTATCACATGTTCATGTTTATTAACTATTATTGTTCCAACTTTTTTCAATTTACAAGTATACGATTTAGGGTTTGGATGTTGCAAGTTGTTCTAAAAATGTTGTATCTGCCTTTGACACGGGTCTTGATGTTGATCTAAATGGTGGAGCACGCAATCTTCGTCAACACAGCATAAGCTCTTACTTTGGGAGAAGAAACTCTATAATGAAGTTGAGGTATGTTAGTCACTCAGTCTTGTATCTTAAGTCACTAATCTCGTATGTTGTTGAAGAGCCCCTGCAGATATACCCTCTTTGCTGGAGTTGAAGCAGATCTATTATGGGCTAATGATTCGGTAATTGAATATGTACTTCATTTTGCCCTCTTTTTCTTGTTCTATCATGATGCAGTTACAAGTATTGTGCCTTCCCTTGTATATTTAATATCGCTTTCCTTTTTTATTTGTGATATTTCAAATCAAGTAAAAGGTGAAAAGCTCTTGCTTTTGGGTTTCTGTAAACATTGATGCTAGTCAGTCCAATATGTGCATTCTAGATCTCCAAGAATAAGGCATAGTGCCAATGACTGTCTACCTGCAATATGCGTTCACACTCTCTCAAGATCTTTTGCTTGCATTTGTTCTGGTTTCTTTAAATGCAATTGGGAGTATTAGTGCATCTAACAATTTCTGTGTTTTCATTTTTAATAGCTACGAAACTAACTTTTGTTGGCCATTCTTGTGATTTGGTTCAATGGTAATTGAAGATAAAACGCAGATTGGTAAACATGGCCTTCTATTCTTTTGCTACATGTTTTGATTTTATTCTCTGCTTCATGGTCTAGATTGGAAAACAGTTTGTTGAGGGGGTTAAATCAGCCTTGTTACTAAATTTTGAAGTTGAAATGGAAGAATAAAGTGAAAGCACCTGTCTCTGTTTCTGTAACGCCACTTCCTGTGGCCACCATGCTGAACTTTAGGCCAGCTAAACTGCCACCATTTGGGATTCATAACTGATTTCAGATTCAATTATGCAATTATCCTTAGCTTATTATTATGTTTGGGTCGGATGGTATTTGGAGTGGTGGTAGATCTTTTTTAGGTAGAAAAGCCTTGATTGAAACTCCTGTATGTTTGGTAAAATAACTGAACTGGAAAAAATAGTCACATGTAAAATTTTCAGGTTATTATATAAGGTCATTGATTTTTTTGTTTTCCCATTTTATTAATAACAATTAATCATTTCAAATAGAAAACCAACTACTATAAGCTACTTGATATTTCATACCACCCATTTTTTATTGTAAAGGAATATTTTAGACAATCCTAATGAAGTATATTCTCTTAAAATTGTAAAACAAGTTTTGAAAAGAAGGGTGAATTGAACTCTTGAAAATTTTTCGCAAATATACCTTTATAAGATGAGGAATGAAAATTCTTTAATGAAATAATTCAAAGATGATATTAAGAAGTGTACAACAAAGGTTTAATTTATTACAAAAACAAGAACAATCAACAAAAAACAATAAACTGAAGACAAATATTAGTTCTCTAAACCTAGAAATCTGTTTAATTAAATCTAGAAAGACAATTGTTGAAAACAATTAAGAATTCAATTAAAGAAATATTTCAGATAAGGATAAAGAATCAATTATTAAACAAAACAAATCAGATTTGATGTTTATAAATTGAAGTAATAAGGATTTCAAGAAAATTGTTTTTTTGAAAAATCAAATTGATGATTAGTAAATTCAGTAAATTGAAATACAAACAAATCAGTGTTTTTAGAGGAGTTAACAAATTAAAGAATATCACCATATTAAAATCGGCAGCAAATAAAGTGTATTGAGAAGTTAATTTTGCAAACAAGAATGATAGCAAGAAGTGTTCAAGAAGAAAGCAAAAAGTGTTCAAGAAGAAAGCAAGAAAGAACAAGAACACAAGATTTTAGTCTGGTTCACCCTTCCTCAAGGGCTATATCCAGTCCTTTGCCAATTAGCAAAGATTTCCACTAATCAAGATCACAAAGATCAGTTTACAACAATACAAATACTTGCAATCAGCAAGAACACCCTGCTCTCAGCTCTCAGCCGTAATCAACCTACTGAACCCTTCAGCAAGTTACAAACACAATCCAGACACCACTTTATCTGTCAAAAACCAACCTACTGAACTCTTTAGCAAGTTGAACACAATATAGAATCCACTGCACTCACAGAATTACAACACATTCTGTGATTCACAACCACTCAGATTTCAATACACAGAGTACTTCTATACTCAACAGATTACAAAAGTATTAGATAATCAATATAGAAGACTTAGCTTTGATTCAGAATCAGTTTGCACTTAGCTTCACTTATGATAGAGCTTCAAGATTCGAATTCTTGATGATTTAGAAATATGAAAATCAGTATCAATCTCTGTTCTCACAGTAAGGGAGTTGTTTCTCACTTGGAAAATCACAAAACTTTTTCACTCAGAATGTTTTTCGTATTTGTTTTAAAATGCACGCCAATCTTATATAGACAACAATCTAAAAATTCAATTTTTTTAATTATTCAATCGATTGTTTTTCAAACCAGTAAGTTTAATAATGAAAATCATGAATTTCTGATTTTAATTCTGAAAATCCTTTTTAAAGAATTTTATTTGCGAATTTTATGAGCTCTTCTTAAGTGAATGAATCATGCAACAAAGATTTTAAATCGAAAGAGCACACTTACACACACAACCTAAGTTCTAGACCAAACCCTACTAGACTTCATAAAGTCTTCAAGTGATCCATTCAAGCTATGATCTAGAATTCTATCATGTTGTTGACTTCATCAAATTTTCTAGCAATTCCATCGTGTATGTAACAATGACTACTTCTGCCTAGTTCTAACTGTTATTAATATTATGAGAAACATATTTTTGCTCTTTTGGATTCATAACTTGGAGGATAGAGCGGTGGCATCACTCGTCGCTAAGTGGAAGGGTAAGCCTTCAGAAGAGTTGAACAACATTCTCGACTTCTATAGAAATATCATTTCAGGTTAAGACCAAACTCTCTCTATTTTTTTCTTTTTTCTGTTTACTCTTTCTCTAATTAAAATTGGAATTTTGGTGCGATATTTAATATTTTGTTATAGAGTTTACGTAGATTAATTAATATTCTAAAAACTATGATAAACATAAAATTACTTTTCTCTTGTTTATTTATCGCATATATATAATTGAATACATATACGAACAGTGTTGAAAGAGATGATAATTGATGATATTTTAATTAATCTTTTGAAAATAAAGTGATAAGAAATTATGGACAAAAAAAGGTCAACAAAAGCATGCTTGTTACTATTATATATAATAGTACTATTTATATATATACATGGATACATTGAGTCAAATCATGTAAGTAAAATGGTTCCAAGAGAGTCGAAGATTCTGCCATTGAGTGGGCCATAATACTCAAAGAAGACTGCGTGACACACTTAAAGTCTGTTGGGACATATGGTGATGCTGAAGCTAAGCTACAGCCATTGAACAATTTGCAGAAGCCTTCAAGAATGTGAATTTTCCACCTGGTGCCTCTGTTTTCTACAGACAATCACCCGATGGAATCTTGGGGTCAGTATATAAATGCAACTACATGATACATACATTAAATATGATTTTTTTACCTTTGAAATAGCAATATGATAGATTCAAAACTTCAACATTTTATACAACCGTTCAACAAATCCAAACAATAATATGTTTTTGATGCTGTTATTCTTTTATCTTCTAATTTGTTTTCGAACACATAATTTATTTGTATTGTTTACTTGTTTCTTAACTTTATTTGAGCAAGTGCCGACAACATTTCTAATATACTAAAACAAAAGCATTGCGGCAGTGTTTCTCTCTCATGATTCATGAAAATCCAGTTTCCTTAGTAAACCCATTATCTATTTCCCGTGTCAAAAATTACTTTAGATCCTTAAACATTAGTCAACACAATATTTAATCTCTAGTTGTCGGTTCAAATGAATGAGTATTTTAGTATTGGTTTGATATAATGGCAGCTGGAACACAAAAACCTCAGACGATGGGAATTTTTATCCCATATTTCTGTAATAGAGTACAAGATCTTAATGTTTTCTTTGCAATGCAGAGCATGTACTATGAGGAGATTTTGCTATATTACAACATGCACTTCAAAAATGTTTTATATGGCCTTAATGTGTGTGCTATTTAGTTTCATTAGCACATTTTCCTGTATGAAGAATAATCTCTCTTTGTGCATACAAAGTATAATTAGACCTCATGATTAATATTAGACTATTATGTTTGTGGCACTACGAAGTTACCACTTACCACTGTTGCTAAAAATCTGAATGGTATCTGTCAATATGTTCATAATGAATTTTGTATTTATGTGCCAGCACACGCAACCTTTTGTTGGTTTTTGCAATTTTTTCATTTTCTTATTTATGAACAAGGACTTGATTGACAAGTATGTAGTAGTTGTTTTTCACTTTTTTCTAAAATGGTTAAAAAAGACAATGTTGAATTGGGGTGACACTTTTTTCTAAAATGGTTAAAAAAGACAATGTTGAATTGGGGTGACACTTGACAAGATATAGAGATTTGGATATTTTTTTAATTTCAGTTATTTTTTATTCAGGGTTTTGAGGTTGTAGTGCCTGATAGAGTAACAATGGAGTATACAGTGACACCTGCAACTTTGAACAAAAAGGACATGGAAGGGGCATGCAATATATTTCAGTTTCAAACATCAGCTATAGCATTTAAATATTAATTAAATTAATATAGTTTTTATCAAGAAAATGATTTAATGAAGAAACAAATAATCGAGATGAAGAATTATGATGTTATTTTGTTTTTAATAATATATAATTGTATGATTAAAAACAAATGATAGTGTACTATTTCTCTAGTTTTACAAACTTTTTTTTTAATATCTTACCTTGAATTTGAAAACTTTATTTTGCTCCTTTTATAAATATTACATTTAATTATAAATACAAATATTCTAAAATATTTGTCTTTTATAAAATTTTTCAATTTTTTTTATTAATGTATATTAAAAAAATGCATTTAAAAACCGAAACAGATCAAAGTAACAGTTTTGAAATCACTAGCAGGAGTGGTGGTTTGTAAAATCACTAGCAATAGGAGAGTTTGTAAAATCGTTGACAATAGTGAAGATTTGTAAGTAAAACTACGGATAGTAGTGAGGGTTTACAAAATTGCTGATAGTAACCAAGGTATTAGTAACGCTGGATCTTCTAAAAAAAATCAAACTATGAATAATACATTTAACGAATGTTAAAACCGTCAAAAATGTCAAATATAACTTCAGTTATTTTTTTTTATTGTAGTGATTGTGCTCACATAAGGAACATAACACATTTATTTTTTTTCATCAATTTGAGTCATATTAAGCTTAAAAGGGTACACAAACATTGTTAAAGGTGTTCTCATAAATTTATCCAAAAACTTCTCAATACCTTTTAGATATACTTCATTTAACGTAGAAATTTTTTTTTTCAACTTAATCCTTCTTTATTTCAATTCTCAAAATCATGTTCATTTTGTCTATGTCATTCATTTCAAATTGATTCGAACATTTATTTCAAACTAATGACCATATTACATCGAAACAAAATATATTACTATATTTACATATAATAATATAATACTAATGACCATATTCAAAATATATATTATTTACATATAATAATATAATAATAAATAAAAAAATTACTATACTTAAAAAAAGTGTGAAAATTTACAAAAGAGAAAAAAAATTATATGTAACGAGTTGAATATTAATATAATAAATTTAAAACTTTTAACCAATCTCTTTTTAATTACTTTGTAATTATGTAATGGTAGATGAAAAATTATTTATTGAAATTCAAATTTAAAATATATTACTTTTATTTTTATTTTTTAAAAGTATACTAATATAATAATATAATAAATTTAAAAGTTACAACTGCTTTGCAGTTTTTTCTGTAAAATAATTAGAAGTTAATAGTTTTGAAGTCGAGGTAATGGATGATAAGGTTGTCGTTGTCCACTTTAAAAATATAATTTAAAGCACAAGGTGGTTGCTTGATCATTTGAATTTTAAAATCAAAGTAACTTGATTGTTTCCAAATAAGAGTGATTTATGTTGTTGATAAAACTAATTCTTAATAAAGTAATTCAAAAATCTGAATGATAAGATATTTTAGTAAATGGTTTATTATTTGATAGGTTTTATAATGTTTTTAGAATTGAGAGCGATTATTTGGAAAGTAAAAGAGAAAAACAAGCAAAGATTCAACATTAGGAACAAATCCAATTAATAATGAATAAAAATAACAGATATTAAAATAATAGATTAAAAGATATTGTCGCACATAAATTTGCATCTAAGTTACGTCGAGAGGATATAAAAAATAAATAAGAAAAATGTTAAATAAGAATGAGAAAAATGATATCTATATCACTGGATAGATTGTACAAATTGTATTTTCTTATGTTCCTCACCACGCATCTACAATAAAATATGTTGAATATGTATATATATATATATATATATATATATATATATATATATATATATATATATATAAAAAAAAAAAAAAAAAAAAGAGAAAAAAAAAAAA
>Ga0099825_1008986_pt1 | contig 11589 bp, 9 predicted proteins | sample SiratroredBW_FD_76838 | JGI IMG/M metagenome (GOLD analysis project Ga0099825, IMG submission 76838) | Root nodule microbial communities of legume samples collected from California, USA - Siratro red BW | ecosystem: Host-associated > Plants > Roots > Nodule | place: USA: California | collected...
CTTGCTATCTCATGCATATGAGAGAGGCAAAACAGATAAGACATTGTTTATTAAGAAAGCATTCAATGATATTATTTTGGTTCAAGTATATGTTGATGATATTATATTTGGATCCACTAATCATAATATGTGTGAGCAGTTTGTTGCAGCTATGCAGGGAGAATTTGAGATGTCCATGATGGGAGAACTTAACTATTTTCTTGGACTGCAAATCAAGCAATTAAATAATGGCACATTCCTTAGTCAAACCAAGTATTGCAAAGAGTTATTGAAGAAGTTTGACATTGAAAATTGCAAAGAGATTTCAACACCTATGGGCACTAATTGTTACTTGGATTCAGATGAGAAAGGAGCTAGTGTTGATCAAACCAAGTATAGAGGCTTAATCGGTTCACTGCTTTATCTTACTGTTGTCGCAACCTGGGTCACGACCGGGACGGTGGTCCAAAAATAATTTCTTTTTGAAAAATAATGGAGTCGCCACCATAATTTATTAAAGGAAAAACTATGGAAAACCAAAAAAGTCAGATAAGGCAAGTTTGCAAAACCGGATTTAGAGTCTGGGAGTCGGTTACATGTGGGGAAGGTACTAGCACCCCACAACGCCCGCCTTAGGACGGTACCTTTAATTAAACAAGTAAAATAAAAGAGTGTGATTTTTAGAAATATTTATTTTTCCCAAAAAAACAGAAATAAAATGCAAATAACAACAAACAAAAATATATATATATTTTTTAATAGGGGGCCCGACAAGGATTTGACCTCGCTCCTACTATACAGGATAGAAAATCAGGGTACACGTAGTTCTGTTCTTGGGTATTTGTGAGGGGCGTTTTCATCGAGATGTGGTGCTTGTAGGGTTCGCTGAAGGGTTTCAAAGCTTGCATTTGGTTTGTGTATTTAGGAAGTGGGGTTAACATGGCGTAGAAGGTGGTTTGGTTGATGATTATTGGAATGGAATGGAAAGGTGATGGAGATTCATGGTGGGATGTACAGTGGAGATGCAGAGCAAAAACACAATACAGAAACATTGTGGAATTATGCGTTCATGGAGATGCATGTTGATGAAATAGGAATAATTGTGGGTGCTTTTTTATTTTATGCCATGAATGAATGTACAATCAAAAAGGAAAAAAACATACCTGGTGCCTAGTCTTTTCTTTCTCAGTGTGCTTTCTTCTTTTCTCTCTTCTCAATATTCTCTCTCGTTCTCTTTTTTTTTTTCACCAAAATGATCCGTCCTTTTTTTTTTCTTCCTTTGACTAATATATCTCCTTTTCTTTTTTCATATTATTTTAATTGATATTTTTTTTAAATGCTAGTAGTTCAGTTCAGGGAGGTTACCACTCTTTGAGTCATTCATATTTATTATTTTTAATTAATTTTTTTTAAATTAATATTAAAAATGAATCTACCCAGGAATGAGACTTAAACCATTTTTCAACGGTAACAATCCATTATTTATTATTATTTTTATTTTTATTTAAGTGGAGAACGTGGGTTGTTATCTGAGCGGTTTCAAAATTATTATTTGCAAATATTTTTTTTTAAAACAAATACGTGGAGTTAGGGAGTCAGAACATGGGAGTCTACTGCCATTGACTCATTCTTTTTATTATTTTTTTATTTTTTATTATTTATTTATTATCTTGAACGTGCAAATCAAGTAAGCAATTTAAAAGCAGTATTCCCTTCTTTTTTTTATTATTTATTCTCCTTTTTTAATATATATTTATTTTTATTTTATTTTTATTATTTAATCATTAATTATTTAATATTTAATATTTATTATTTGTTATTTTCGTTTTTTAATTATTATCTTTTAATTACCACATTTTTTAGTTTTCTCTTAATGGAAAAATTCAATATATTTTTTAATTACTATTATTATTATTATATTTTTTTTAACAAATTTTTAATAGACTGATTTCCCTTACTATTTCTTTCTATGAATTTTATTTTAAAACTTTATTCATTGAATATAGTGGAACCAAAACCCTTTTTTTTTTACAAAGTATAATAAAACTAAATAACACGCACTTTTATTTTAATTTTTATATTGTTTTATAATCTGAAATAATTTATTTGCCCGGACGAAGTTGGGTGTTGACAACTGCTAACAGGCCAGACATCATGTTTAGCGTTTGTTTGTGTGCTAGATTTCAATCCAATCCTAAGGAATCACACTTCACGGCAGCAAAGAGAATTCTGAAATACTTGCAAGGAACCACAAATATTGGGCTATGGTATCCAAGTGAAGTTTCTATGAATTTAGTTGGTTATTCTGATTCTGATTTTATAGGATATAAAATAGATAGGAAAAGCACTAGTGGAACATGTCATCTGTTAGGATCAAGTTTGATATCATGGCATAGTAAGAAACAAGCATGTGTTGCATTATCAACTACTGAAGCTGAATACATTGCAGTTGGTAGCTGCTGTGCACGAAGCTTATGGATTAAGCAACAGTTAAGTGATTTCGGCCTTAATTTGTCTAAAATTCCTTTATTATGTGACAATACAAGTGTTATTAATCTTACCAAAAATCCAATTCAACATTCAAGGAATAAGCATATTGAAATTCGCCATCACTTCATTAGAGACCATGTCAATAATGGTGATTGTGAAATTCAGTTTGTTAATACTAAAAATTAGCTTGCTGATCTTTTTACAAAACCACTTAATAAATAGAGGTTTAATTTTCTACGAAATGAACTTGGGATTATTGATTTCAATTTGTGAAATGGATCAGTTTATGTTTTATGATTTATTAGCTGATTTAATAACATGGATGTTTACAGCTTACTGTATCAATTTCAATTTTACAGATTACTTTACCAGTTTCGATTTTTACAACTTACTGTAACAGTTTCAGTTTTAAACTATACTATTTTTCAAATTGCTGGATCAATTCCATTTTTAAATTTACTGTATTAATGTCACATGACTGTTCACTGTACCAGAATTAGCTTAACAATGTTATAGCTGACTGGATTATGAAATCTTATTTAATTTTAATTCAGGATGCATGAGAAACTGGATGGGAATTGTAATCCAACTGAAACGAAGTTGTGCAACTAGATAATTCAGGTTTGAATCAAGTACATTACAACTCAGTGAGCTGAAGGACTAAATAAGACAAAATGGGTCAAAATCACGTTCAGCATGTGAAGAGAGAGATTGTTCAAGGCTCCACGTGTCATGGGATCACTGGAAGTCAAGAATTCAAAGGCTATTTTTGGAGAATCTCTGCAGCTAAGTATAATCAACTGTGTAAACTGATTGCATGTGGACTCTTAACCTGTTGAAAAGTTGTTCTGTGTAGTGTACTGTCAATCTGTGTTTTATTTTGTAGTGAACTGTTCTTTCATTAAGTAGCCAGCTGAACATGCATACACTCACACACTACTTCACAACACTTGGGCCTATTCATTCTGTGTGGGAAACTTAGTCTTCTTGCTATACTCTTCCACCAAAAATGGCTTCTTCCTCCAACTTGAGAAAAAAAACCAAAAAAGCTATGGTTAAGCATGCTAGCTCAGATGACAACAACGAATCCGATTACAAGCTCTATAACAAGAAGATCATCATTACTCCCAAAGTGTTAAGCCTTAACTGGCTTAAGGAGGAGAAACTTGATGAGGTCCGTGACATGCTCACGTTTCAGAAGCTGGACAAGTTCTTGAAGCTGACTGGGAACACGTACCCAGATTTGGTTAAGGTGTTCTTCACCAACATGTGGTATGACGAGGAGAACTTGTACTCACAGGTGAAGGGCATTGATATAGCAATCAGTGAAGATGTGTGGTTGAGCATCACTGGCTTGAGAAATGATGGTGTTGTTGTGAGTAGAGGGAACACAATAGAACTGGAAAACTTTAATAAGGTTCAATTCTACAAATATTGCTTAAAGAACCAAGAAACTGCCTCGAGAACGTTCAACGTAGAAGGACTTGCTGCTATATCAAGAATTCTGGCCTACATTGTGATTTAGCTGCTGACAACCCATGGTTTCAACCATGCAACATTGACTAAAGAGGATCTTATCCTCATGTACTGCCTCATGTATAAGATCAAGGTCAACTGGGTTAATGTGATTCGTGAGCATCTGTTCAAAGTGGGGAAGAAATTAGAACACCATATTCCATATGTGATACTGCTGTCACAGTTTATTGAATACTTTGAGATTGATGTGGAAGGCGAAGTTATTGAAGAGGTGAAGTCTCTGAAATAGATATCAGCAGCCAATCTTACCAACATTGGTTTGAAGAAGATGAAGAATAAAAGATGGATTTGCAAGGCTGATGAGGAATTTGTTGCTGAAGATGATGATGAAGAAGATTCAACTAATGATGATAACATTGAAGATAAAGATGAGGACAATACCATGAATGATGAACAAGTTGGTATTGAAGGTGGAACACCTACTGCTCCTGTACAAGAATCGTATTCCAGGTTTGAGGAACTGATGATCAATCAACTGAATAACATGGAAAACCAAAATCGGAGCCACCACTAGTATTGTGAGACACACTTCCAGTTCATTGAAGCTCAAGTTGAGGATATTCAGTCCAAGATGGGGACTTTATTCTTTCCACTAGACGAATAGAGCATCTTTTGCATATCTAGTGGTGTCTTCTCTTCCATTTGATGAAGTCAATGGGGAGAATTAAGAGTGTTTATATTAGGAAGTGTTGTTGTGTTGTGGTGTTTTGTGGTCTAGGAGTCTAGGTTGATGTTGCTAGGTTCACTTTACTGTTTGTTTGATGTTTGTTGTATTTGCTGCTTGCCGCTATTGTTTGTTGTTTTTGCTATTGCTTGTTGTTTCATGATTTCTACTGATGTTATTACTACTCTAATCTTCTGGTTTACCCAGCCACAGTCCAAATTTCAATCTATTATGGTTGTATCAGTAATGATGCATAATTTGTACTGATTAATGAATATCATATGTGCTCGTGCTTATTATCAATGAACTTTGTTATCCTTTGTGTTACTATTTACTTCACTATGTTTGGTGAAATATGATTTACAGGATATCAAATTATGGGGGAGCTTTGTGAAAGTCAGTAAATTGTTTTCCAAAAGAACAAACATGTATTTCAACTCAACACGCCTTTGTTTGTCTTCATCGAATTGGGGGAGATTGTTAGCACCAATGAGTTGTTATGAAGATTTGATGAAGCCAACCATGTGATGAAGTTCAAGACCTTGTGATCATATGTGGACTACATGGAGCTTGCATGAAGATTGGAAGACCTCGGTCTAGAACTTAGCATTGTGTGTTGTGTGTCAAGTTTGAGTTCAAATCAGTGATGCATGTAATCTTAATCAAAGATAAGCTCCATAAGTGTTTTCTGATTTAACAAAGGATTTGAGAAATCATTAAAATCAGAACTTGCATTTTGAATAACTATTTTAACTAAATTGAGAAAAACAATCGACTGTTTGACAAAACAATCGATTGAATTTTAAAGCAGTTGTCTATAAATAGTTGGCGTGTTTTTGAAAATAAATACAAAATCATTCTAAACATTTTCTGAGCAAGAACTTTGAGTTTTCAAAGAGAGAAAAGTGTCTTCTTATCTACTGATCAAGATCATTCAAACTATTTCATCAAGAATTGTTTTCTGAATACTGCTGGAGTTATGAATTGACTGGGACAACTTCATCACTGATCTGATCATCAAACTAAGTCTTTTATAGCCTTTCTTCATTGTAATCCGTTGCATAGAAGTGCTTCTATTGCTGAGTTTGTGATAATTCTTTCTTTGTATTGAATTCGGTTGTATTTTTGAACTGTCTGGTTTGGTAATTCTGTGTGTACAAGGGGTTCTACAGTTTGTAACTTGCTGAGGGGATCAGTAAGGTGTATTCTAGAATATACAGTGGAGTCTATATACTTCTAGGTTCTGCTGTAGGTTTCAGCAGAGGGTTTGCTACGGGGAGCAGTATATTCTTACAGGTTGCAAGTGATTGAATTGTTGTAAACTGATCTGGTTGATCTTTTATAGTGGAAATCCTTACTGTGGAGTAAGGGACTTGACACAGCCCTTGAGGAAGGGTGAACCAGGATAAAGTTGTGTGTTCTTGCTATTTCTTGCTCACTTCTTTGTAGTTCTTGTTAATTTTCTTGATTTTTCATAATCTGATAAAAACTCATTAATTGGTTTAATTGATTGGTCCTCATTAATATTTAAGTGTCTTTTAAATCATATAATACATCTATCCACAGTTTATTTGATTCTTTTCTAAAACAAACAATTTTTTAATTCACTGGGTTTTCTGTTCATCGGTCTATTTTTTCAGAAAGGTTGACTTTCCACAATTATTGGTTAAAAACAGTTTTCATATATTGAACAAAGTCTGTTGTGTTTAATAAAAGGTTCTTTAATCAGTAATTCATTACAAACTTGGATTTGATCTAATTCTTTGATTTCTTGCATTAATCTTTAAGAACTGGTTTTACAATACACTATTTTTTCCAGAACTTGCTTAATAGTATACTGGTTTTCCAAAATTAAAATTTGTCTTCAGTTTACTGATTTTGTGTGATTGTTATTATTCTGGAATTTGTTTTCAACCTTTGCTGATTGCATTTCATATGATCTTGAATAGTTTCTTTAAAGATTTTTCAATCCTCACATTGAAAAGTACATTTGCGAAAATTTTTAAAGGTGTTCAATTCACCCCCCCCTACCCCACCCCTCTTGAACTTGGGCAAAACTTATTTTACATGTTGGCTAGTGGAGATGCTCTTTGATTGGAGATTTGATGAAGAAATTCCATGAAGACTTGACTTGGTTCCTTGGTTTGGGGTAGTATAGACTTAGTTTAGATCATATTAGCATTTGTGTGTGTCTCTTAATCATTTGTTTGCAATGTTCTCTATGAAAATCATGTGAAAAATGAATTTCCAAAGTGGTTTTAAAAATATAGCTGCCGCAGAACAAAAACAATATGCTATTTCTAAAAAACAGCATTTTACAAATCACATAACCCATGTCTTACAACTTAAGAGTAGTATACTCAGTTGTAGACGATCTAGGAAGATCGCCTAGTCCTAATCAGCATAACTTTTCAAACTCTAAAATACTTTAATTCTTCAATTAAAATATCATCATGAATGTGCATAATCTCTACAAATAATTAGAAATAAGAAAAGTGAGAGAATATGCTTAAAATCCAAGTATTGCCAATAATCTTAATTAAGGTTCAGTTAATCTGATTAGGTAAATCTTACCTAAAATAGTAAACTACAGTCTAAAAAAGTCAGGTTAAACACTCTAAGTGTGAATATAAATGTACTCTTCAAATACCCCTACTCTTATCCTTTTCCACTCTTAGGCAAAACACTTATGACCAACAGAAAAGAGAAAACAAATACATAGATGATGAATAGTAGACTCTAAGAATGCACTGGAGTAAACAAAACACTACCTCTGAAAGATCAAGGAATTAACATTACAAAAAAAAAATTGGAATTACTGACGGGTAAAATTCGTCGATAAATGAGAACTACAAACAAATTAGATGATGAAAGAAGCCCAACATAAGGTCCCACCACAAGAGCAATGGCGAGACGTATACATGATGATTGGAATGCAGAGGCACATATCAGACCAAAAGTATTATGAAACTAGTCTAGCTCATCTTTGTAAAAATGTATATAAATTTTTAAGCTTTTAAAAGTGTCAATAAGGGTTAGAAATTTAACTTAGGCGGGCCTAGGGTTGAGGTTAGGTGCGTCTAGCATTTCCTTTGCCCATGTGGCAGTGTCTCATTGGAGAGGGAGGAGTCTTGTCTCGCAAGCTAGGGTTGGGAGGCTTCTACAACACACTAGGTTGAAGAGTGTGTTACTGGCTAGGGTTAGTGTTTGAAGCTTCTTCCACAAACTTCTTACTTTCTTTGAATTCTATAAATAGGTGTTTTAGGCAATGTAAAATTCAACTTATGATTAGTAATGAAATGTTGCAAAAATATTGCCAACTTTATTGCAAAGTGCATTAGGTGAGACTCGAACTCTTTATTGCAAAGTGCATTAGGTGAGACTCGAACTCAGGTCCTCTCAGCAGCTTGACAGAACTTATGACTATTAAACCAAAGAAGTTTTTCACTCATATTATGATTATCATTATTCTTATTATAAACATATGAATAGTATTAATACAATTACAATGAATATTATTTTATTATTACAATTATTATTATTAGTATTATATTGGTATCTTTTTGTTATTATTTTATTAATATTATTATTTATCGACGAATTTAATTTCTAGATAAATTGCGGTTAATTTACCGATGGATCATTTTGCAATAAATTCTTTTGTCGAGAATTAACAACGATTAGATCCATCGATAAATTGAAGCAATTTTTTTTGTCAGTAAAATATGTTGGTAATGACATTTTACAAGGTGAGACTCGAACTCAGGTCCTCTCAGCATCTTGACAAAACCTATGACTATTACACGAAAGAAATTTTTCACTCATATTATGATTATTATTATTCTTATTTTAGAAATGTGAATATTATTAATAAAATTACAATAATATTATTATTATTATTATCATTATTATTATTATATTAGTATTTTTTTCTTGTAGTTATTTTATTAATATTATTATTTACTGACGGATTTAATTTCTAGTTAAATTGGCAATCAATTTGCCGATGGATAATTTTGTAGTAAATTTCTTTTTTGGGAATTAGTAATGATTAGATCCATTGGTAAATTGAGTGCAAATTTTTTTTTCGATAAAATTTGTTGGTAATGACATTTTACCGACAGATACAATTCTATCGGCAATATTTCGTCGATAATTTTAGTTTTTCTTATAGATTAAGACAAATGTGAATGAAAAAATTTATATCTTAGTAAACAAGGTAATTGAAATCAATGGAGAATCAAGAATAATAAAATCTTCTCAAAATAACTCTCCAACTAACAAATGTTTAGGTTTGTATAAACTCAGCACTGAATCAAGGAAACATCACCATATGCTTAGCAAGACTCTAATATTTACAACAATTGAATAACATGCATGCAAAGATCAAGAGGAATTCATAAGTGGTGTAATAAGGCCAATGTAAAAGTAGATAAAATGAGGAAAATAAGCTTAAAATCATATAAAAACAAAGGAGCGATGGAGAATAAATCAAGAAACAAATGTAAGTTGAGCACATCTTCAAAGTTATAATTGTACTCCTCTTCTCTTCCTTTTAACTCAAGATTTTCTATTTCAACATAATTTATTTCTTTTGTTTTTATAAGCTTTTATCACTTTTTTATATTAATGCATTACTCACATGAGGGATTTAAAATAACAAGAAGTACATCCCCTCACACATTTAAGAATCTATTCCCAAAACGATTTAGAAACTCCTTTATCCTCTAAGGTAGGGACAATAATGATTTTTTTGTTTTAAGGCTTGAAATGAGGGTTTGAAAGAAGAAAGGGTTATAGGCTCAAAGGGGACACTAAAAGCTTACATTGTTCTCAATGTAAAAGCAAGAAATTCAAAGAATAAGATAAATAATGGAATGTAAAAGAAAATAAGAGAGACTTCCTTTTCAAGCTTGAGGGTATACTCTTCAATCGTCTTATCCAGTAAAGAAGGATTCACGTGAAAAAGTTTTAGACACTGACCATTAACTTTGAATCTCTTGTTGGAGTATTTAATCAGGCATGAGCTTAAGTCTAGAATTAAATAGTAACATTTTCTAGTCTACAATAAACTCTTTCCTAAGAATGAAATGATTGTGAAATTATTTAGTTTTTATTTATAGAACCTATAGTTTTCATAGGCATCTAGATGAATCTCATCCAATTCTTGTAGTTGTAGTTTCTTCTGCTCGCGTGTTTGATCACTATCCATGTTGCAAGCTTTTGTTGCTCAGTATGCTTTATAATCAATCTCCATAGGTAAGTGACACAGTTTACAAAAAATAACTCTAATTGGAGATATCTTAAAAATTATTTTGTAAGAAGTCTTATGAGCCCAAAGAGCATCATCAAAACGATGTTTCCAATCCTTCCTTGCAGGCTTTACTAGCTTCTCCAAAATTCATTTGATCTCTTTATTAGATATCTCTACCTGCCCATTCATTTGGAGGCGATATGGTGTAGAAACTTTATGCACTACTTTTCTAGTAAAGCTTCTAAGGACATATTACAAAAGTGAGTTCCTGGTCACTAAGAATGACTTAAGGTACTCAAAACCTATAAAAGATGTTAGACTTGACAAAATTCATAACAACTCGAGCATCATTAATCATTGTGGCCATAGACTCCACCCATTTAGAGAAATAGTCCACAACAAGAAATGTGTATATAAAACCAAAAGAAATAAGGAATGGTCCTATAAAATCAATATCCCAAACATAAAAAAAAAAACTCACAAAATATCATAGGTTCTTAGGGCATCTATTGCCTATGAGAGATAAGAACTCCTACTATTTGACAATGTTTGCATGTTGATGAGACCTTCCAAGCATCTTTGAAAATCATGAATTAATAAAATTCATAGTCTAGTACTTTCCTTCTTATTCTTTATGTGCCAAGATGTCCTCCAATAAGTGAGGCATGACAAAAGTGAAGAACATATTACATCTATGGTCTAGAATGCACCTACATTTAACATGGTCGCTGTAGAAATACCAAAAATAGGGGTCATCCTATACATCATACTTGACATCACTTTTTTGTTTGTCTCACTAAGCTATAATCGCCAAAGGTGGAAAAATAAAAGCAACAAGATAGATAACAATATCAGCAAATGAAGGAATGCAAGAATAATGTGAACCCGATTAGGAATAAACCCCATAACCCACAAAAAAGAGTATTTGAATGGCCCAAGATCCCTAGGTATTCATATTTAGGATGATCTACTCAGAACTCCTTTGTTGTAGAACACAACAAAGACCCTAAACACTACTAGAAAAATCACTAATAGTGACCAAAAAATTGGTCACTAAATGACCAAAATCGGTCACTGATTAAAGCAGTGACCGATTTAGTTACCAAACGTGTCAGTTGTTATTTTATTGATCGCTGATGTATAGTGATCGAATCTGTGATCTATTCTGTGACCGATTCTATGACCGATTCTGTAATCGATTCTGTGACCGAATCTGTGACCGATTTTGTGACCGATTTTAAAAATATTTAAAAAGTTTTGAATATTATTTTTATTATAAAAAATATTATTTTAACATCTATTATTCCTATTACTATTTATACAATTTTTTCTTATTGTAATATCTTAGAAAATAGCTATAGAATAAAAACTAATTTAAAATATAGTTTTAAAGATAAATAAGATAACAACTACTTTTTGTAACAGAAAAGTTGTTTAAGTAAAAGTTAGTTATTTACTTTTTATTTTTATAACAACCACCAACTCTCTCTCTCCCTCTAAAAAGATATTCTGTTTTATTCTAATAAAAACCACCAAGTATCTCTAAGAAGATATCCTGTTTTATTCTTATAAAAACTACCAACTCTCTCTAAGAAGATATACGGTTTCATTATTATGAAAACTACCATCTCTCAAACAATTTCTCTTTAAAGTTTTCTACCTTCTC
>Ga0099825_1008988_pt1 | contig 11587 bp, 7 predicted proteins | sample SiratroredBW_FD_76838 | JGI IMG/M metagenome (GOLD analysis project Ga0099825, IMG submission 76838) | Root nodule microbial communities of legume samples collected from California, USA - Siratro red BW | ecosystem: Host-associated > Plants > Roots > Nodule | place: USA: California | collected...
TATATAAATTATTTTTTATTTATTTAATATATTATTATTTTATTTTATTTAAAATTTAATTTTTTTTTTTTTTATTTATAAAAAATATATATATATATATATATATATATATATATATATATATATATATATATTAAAAAGCAGTAGATATAAAGTTTTTACTAACAATAAAATAATCTACATTAGTGTTACTCTTTATTAGGAGTAAAACTAAAATAAAATAACCTAGGTGTTTTGAGGTTGATTGGGTTAAAAACCTAAAAAATTTGTTGATTATATTTTAAAATGAGTCTCATTTACTTAATTCGCGGGTCAAAGAGGTTAGAGTTTGATTGGTAATAGACTACTTTCCAACTTTCTTTCTTTAATTCTTAGATGCATTATAATGTTTTGCTCCTTAAAGTCAAACTGGATGCATTTTTATAATATTTTTATTTATTTAAATTTCAAAAAATAGTCTATTAATAAGTGAAATAATTAAGCTAGAAATAAGAAGTATATTGTTTTAGTGAGTGATTTTTATGTTATATGTGGTGAGTCAATGCAATCAATCTATTTGAGTGGTTAGCATAATTTGAAAATTCTACTTATGGAATTGGCTGTATCACTAGAACTAAAAATGTTGGCATAAGCAACATGCTTCATTTATAATACCTCCATTTTCTTTTTCATTCTCCCTAATGCAGGAACAAACAGTACCTGGTTTTTTACCCTTTTGCAGTAACAAATTATCTTCACCTAATTAACAGCTTATGGATATTTAAAACAAGATATATCATTTCAATAATTTTGGTTGCAGAATCATTGTTTGTGACAACACTGTACTGTATGTAGCCATTGTAACATATGCTTGAGTCTATCTCCTCACCATAAGTAAACCAGCTTCTTCTCACTTGCCACAGTGGTATCTGTATTTGAGAAGTCTCCTTCAAACCTAGTAATGCATAAACAGCATCACCAAAGCAGCAACAAGCTAGAAGAAGTGTATTGAAAAGCATAAGGAAACCAAACAGGACAGATTTTCTAAGAAAAAAAAGTTTTCATTTCAAATATTTAAATTAAACTATGGTTATTCATGTGACATGTAGGAATAATGAAAGTTATAAAGTAATCAAAGTACAGAAAAGAGACAATGAGATAAATGACATCAACTAATTATAGCCATAGACTAGACTATAGTAGTTATAGAGCCAAAAGCAAGTAAATATAGATTTGTTTTAGCATGATAAAGCTTAAGGCCTAAGGTGTAGGAGGGAAGGCATAGGAGGGAAGGCAGAAGAATGATGACAGAAGAATAGAGAGCACAAAGGAGTGATATGTAATTCCCTTTCATGCATTTCATCATCTGTGCTCTCTATCTTCTGTCAACAACATCACCAACACCTCCTCCTGTTGATGTAAGATGAATAAGAGAGAACATCATATTAAAAAGAGAGAAAAAAAGGTGACACACAAAACCATATTAACATGAGAACTCCAAATAGCTTTTGAGCTTCTGAGAGAAAGAACTGAGAGATATATGGTCCTTTCCTTCTTGCTTATCTAACAGGAGGAAGAGAGGTATTTGACACGGAAATATGTGTCTCAAATGGCTCTATTTATAGAGGGGAACTATTGCCTAATACCTTCCCTTACAACCGTTCTTTCCCTACAACAACTAAACGGATATTAATAAACCATTTCTTGCGTTCACACATCCCACTTAATTCCCAGTATATTATCACCTTCTTATTATGCGTCAATTATGTCATGTCAAATGGACCTGCTAAATCAGTGTGTTAACTTGATACGTAAAGAAACGACAAACGCTACATGACAAACAATGTTATCTTCATGGAATGTACTCACCGACGTGCCATGCAAAAAAAAAAAAAAAAATTATGATCTTACGTCCAATGGGAATATGGTTAAAGCATTTCTTATAATAGATTTGAACAGTTTCCTTTTTTGACTAGTCATTAGTTTTGATCCATCTTTGATTTTGATATTCACGTTGGGCTACTTGCAGGATCCGGTTCTGCAGTATATAGGTTTTTTATTACGTTAGTCTAGAACACGTAGAACTTTAATTCAAAAGTCACAATTTGTCAAAAATATTTGGTAAAGAAAAAGGTGGTCACTGTAGGAGTTATGATTGCATTGTGATGAACAGTACTATAAGGCTTTGCAAGTTCGTTGGAAGACAGGATATGATGATATAGCACGGGGGAATCTATTGATTGATTTTCTTCAGTCTGTGTTCTTTGCCATTATTGGTATAAAAGCATCAAAGAACATTACAGTCCCCACTTGTAATGTTCTTTAAAAAATTGTTTAACAATTTAGTTTAAGTCGTTTGGAAAATTCTCAGCTAAACTTTAAAAAGTTAATATAATGGTTGGAAGAATAACAATTCTTTTGGACTGTAGATCTATGATCTGTCACCCAATTATTTCCATCAAATTAAGATGCGGTTGCAGATGAGTAATATTATAATTAACTCGTGAAATATATAGATGAACCGTGAAATGTTATATATGGCTGGTATAAACTGCAAATAGAAACTTGATCGTTTATCTATGTAGAGGTGATAAAAGAAATGGAAATTTTCCAAAGGTGTAATTTTGTTGAGAAATCCTTAAAATGAGTAAAAAAATTATTTTTTATGTAAATGGATAATTTTTTTATTATATTTTGATAATTCAAAATACATAATAATATTATATAATATAAGGATTTCTATATCAAATATATATTAAAAAAATTACTACTAAAATTTTTAGATAAAATATAAATTTTTAATCAATTTTATAAAATATGCTACAATAACATGATTTAATCCAATAATCTATTCATAAAGAGAGTAAATGACTAATGCGAGTTGAGAAGATGCATGAAGAGAATAATAGAAAGATGTCATCATTTTCAACTGAAGTTAATAAAAACGTATGGGGCGGCGACAAGTGGCATGTGACATGTGATTATCACCATGGCATTGCCTCACTTTCCATTGCCATATCTATTCATCATTTTTTCTATCTCTTTCGTTTTCAATGTCAACTTGTTCAAGTTCTACAACTCTTTATTTGATGCCATTCATTATATATATATATATATATATATATATATATATATATATAATATTTCAAGTAAACTCTATCATTTTCATTAAGTATTATTTATAGAAATTTTTAAGTATTAGCTAATATCCAAGAGGTAGATGCATTGATAGCAGAAAAATAATTATGTGAGCATTAATAAACCTTCTCTTAAAACCAATTTAGAAAGTCTTATCCTATTATAATAGTGGGATGTGATCACTTTTTTAGATTGTGTATAATAAGAATAGATCTAAAAAATATTTTCTACACTAGTATAGTACAATATAAGTCTATAAATGTTAAAGTTTTTCTTTCCTTCAGCAATGCATTTATATCTTTGTTCACATTTTAATTTGTCAACCTTTGTTCCTGTTCTATGATGTTTTGAGAAAACTAACCACAGTATTATGTCGAGGTGCAAAAATATATTTAGTAATTAAAAATTTAAATGTAATCTAAGGAAATAAAAAACTGTTTGATTATATATATATATATAATTAAACTTGACAAGATTAGAGATTATCATTGTGTAAATTATTTTAATTATAGTAAGAAAACTAAATACATTTTATGAAGAAATATTTTGTATTAAACATATATATTGGAATATTTGATGAATAGTGAAAATTTAACTAAGAAAACCTTGACAAAATTAAAGAAAGAGAATTTTGAAGAGTGTTCTAGTGTTCTCCAAATTTGGAATGCATAAAAGGTATTCTCCAAAATGGGAAAAATCTAGGTATTGTCTGCCATGTCGCTGACAGATAATAATGCACAAACCAATTATTCCCCAAAGCATGGACTCACCCACAATTCCTACCACCTTTTCATTATTTTATTTCCCACAGAATAACACATCTCTTTCAATTCTAAATTGCCACTGCTGCTACATAAAATGCATATAATATATATTGGATCTTATGATTTTCAAATAAAATTAAGTACAATTTAACATTGAAAAACAGTAATATCCTAATTTCCTAAAAAATGTAAAAGTAAATTATTGAAACTACTATTATTGAATTTACTTAGTTTCTTTTATTAGTTAAAGCGTCCATCAAGAATAGTCATTTAATTAATTTGTTATGGTCCTATATTTTTCTCAGCTTTTTATTTTATTTTGAAAAATAAACATTAAATTAGTTGCTAAACAAGAGTTCTGTATAAATATTTTTATTGTTTGAATTAATAAACAACTATATCTATATAAAGAGAGATGATTTGATATTTAATGATAAAAAATATTAATAAACATTTTTTTAAGTTAAAAAACTCGTATAAAACGATAACAGCTATTTTTAATATTATTTTTATTAAAATATTAATCTTACAAAACCGATTTAATAAAAAGAAGGTTATATTCATTTATATATTATAATTTTAATATATTTTTATTGATTGAAATCTTCAACAGTTCTTTCTCCATTTCTTTCTATAAAAATTAAAATGATTATATTAAATAAACGTATTTTAAAAATTATTTTTCAAAAATTTTAAAGAATTTTTTTTAAGTAGAAACGTTTTTAGTAGTTATTAATTACATATATTTATTTTAGTAATTTACGTATCCTTTTATCTTTATTTTTTAACTTAAATTTTGATATATTTAAAAATCGAATACTAAAATTTTAAAATAGTTATTTTAAATTTAAAATACAATTTGTATTTTAATTCAAAAATTATAAATTTTTATGATTTTTACTTTTTATCACTGAATTGAAATTAAGTGAAAGGATTTTTACTTTTTCTTTTTATACTCTAAATTTCACTTTTGTCTCTACATAATTCTAAAATAATTGGGACTAATACATTATATTACAACATTTAACCTATTCCTCTATTTTTACTTACAATATATATAATAGATGTTGACTAAGATTTCTAAACTTAAACAGCATCGAAAAAAAAAGTTATAGACTCAAACGTTGTTTAGTTATAGCTTTCCAAAAGACAAAGCGTATAAGTTGTTTAAGTTCGTGAAAAAATTGAATTCGACTTTTTATATAAATAATTAAAAAATCTAGATGTATTCATAATAATGATTAAGCTATAAATCTCTCATGTGGCAGAGTTAAAAATGGGATTTTTTTTGGCTGCTGGATCATTGGACTTACCACATCAAAACTGGGCTTCTTATATTTTTCTGACGGGTTGTTCCTGCACCTCCATAGTAAAGGTGAATTACAAATTTATTCTTTTAAAAATATATTTTAACCCAATTTTATCCTTCACCTCCATGGTTGCTTTTTCACCTTCATGGTTGTTTCTTTTTTTTTTTTTTTTTCTTTTTTTTCTTTTTCCCCTTCATGGTTTTTTTTTTTTTTTTTTTTTTTGTTCCAATTTGTATAATCCACAATCTCTTTCTGACTTGGAGATCATGGTAGTTAAATCTGTAATTATCTTCCTTCTTTGTATTAAAATTTGTAAATCCCTAACTTATTCATGACTTGGGGATCATGGTAGTAAATCTGCAACTGTTCTCCTTCTTCATTTGGACAAACCCAAACCTAATTTTATTCAATGCAATTAAAGTCTGACTTTATTTATATGTGTTGTTACTATAACACCATCCAATCATATTGTAATTAAAATTAAACAAGAGTATCTTCTGTTGCACACTTATTTTCATTTCAATCCAATCTCAATTTAAATAAAGAGTCTATTATGTTTCTCTATACCCATTTCAAATGAAGAGTCTTTTTTTCTCCTCTACACTCATTTCATTTCAAATAAAGAGTCTCTTAGATTGTTATGCTAAAGAATTTCTTAGATTGAAAATTCACTCATCTTTCTTTCCTGATTGGTTTCATTTCAAATTCAATTAAAATAAAAATTGAATTAAGGCAAATGAAGAGTCTATGTTGATTTACTCATCCTTCTTGATTGGATTTCATTTCAAATTCAATTAAAATAAAATTAATTTAATTTAATCAAGACACTTTTAACTATTTCTTCCTCTTCCTATCAAACTCTAAAAATCTCAGTCACACATCTAAAATCATTAGAGTATATTCATAAGATTTTCTTCCACTTCTCCTTATTTATAACTCATTTATTTTTTTGACAAAAATGTTATTATATATATATTTTAAAAAAAAGTAAGATCTACCATTCCTAATACCATTTAACTACCTTGTTGTGGATTGTACAATCTGTAATTATTGAACTTTTTTCTATGAATTGCAGACATAAGTCATGAAATTCTGATTTCAGACTTGCGGATTGTGTAATCAGCAATTCATTGAAAAAATTTCAATACTGCGGATTGTAAAAATTATTGCGAAGTGTAAAATTCGCTGATTGTATATTCTGTAATTCAATTAAAAAAATTCAATTAAAAAAAAGATTAATAAAATAAATAAGAAGTACGGAAGTAAGGGGATAATCTCGCTATTTCACTTATTTTTTTTTATAAAAGAAATGTGACTTAATTTATCTTGCATTCAGAAATATCCTACAAATTGAATAACGTTTGTGGTTTTAATTGTTTTAATTAACCATTCGTAATAAATAAAATTTAAAAAGATACATTGAACAAGTAACATAATGATACGTTACATTTTACAATATTCGTATATATAACATAATGATACAGTAGTCTCTTTTGTTACATACGCCACATTTTCACAAATATTAAGAAGCAATTTAGTCAGTTTAATCAATAAATTACTATGAAAGTAAACCACAATTCAGTTAGGTGTATCTTTATGGTCTGAAAAGTAATTTATGTTATTTCAAGTTAATTCAACTTTAAAGAAAAATAAAAGAAAACCTTAAGATAAATAAATTAAGACAATAAAAATATATTAGTGTAAAATAAGAAAGAGAGAAAAAAAATCCAAATTTAGAAATCTAATCTATAAATATTTAAATTCATATTATTATCCAAATCCATATTTTTGGATTTTAAATTTAATTCGTTTAATTGAATTGGATTAGTTATATATTGGATAACCTTTTAGATTCAAGACAATCTCACATATGTGGAGTCAAGTGAGTTCAAGTCCATATCAAGTATAGACACAAGTTGAGCCTAGTGAGTCTAGGCCCAGGTCGAGTTTTGTCGATCTAGGTCTAGGTCTAGTAAAGTTAGTTAGGTCCAATTTGAGTCGAGTCGATCAGGTTAGGTCGAGAGCAGTCAAAGCCAGCCTGGTCTCAAGTGCAATTTGGACCTAGAGTTGAGTCAGTCTAGATCCCGATCAAGTTTAGTTAGTTCAGGTATAGGTCAAGTTATGTTAGTTAGTTTAGGTTGAACTAAGTGGGCCCGACCTATATCAAGTCAAGTAGGATCGAGCCTAAGTCGAGTGTAGTCAACCCAGGCCCAGTAGTCAACCCAGGCCCAGATTGAACAATGTTGACCTAGGTTAAACATAGTCGACCCGACCCAGTTTAAGTCGAGTTAGCCCAAGATGCCTAGATTGAGCCAGGTCAATCTCCCCAAGAGCGAGCCAAGTTGGCTTAGGCACAAAGTTAAGATTATTCGATTAGGCACAGGTTAACCAAGTAGACTCAAGCCCAAGTCTAGTCAATTTGGCCGAATATAAGTGGAGTCAATCCAGTTAAGTTAGTCTGAGAAGAAGTAGAGTCAATTTGATTCGGACTCATATCGAGTAGAGTCGACCCAAAATTAGGTCAAGCAAAATAGGTTCAAACTTAGACAATATCGGGATAGGCATGACCAAATCTGGTCAAGTAAAGCTGAATCTATGTTTAACCAATAGATCTAGCCTACATTATTAGGTCGATACCATATTAAAGTGGTTGGGTTGATCTAAATCAAGTTGTATAGATCCATCCCATATCAAATTTAATTTAATTCACGTGAATTTAATTCAATTTAAATTAAATTAAAAAATCAAATTAATTTGATTTAATTAAAACGAATATGAATTTTAGATTCATTATATTTTATAAGGTATGAAATAGAGCAGGATTGAATTTTGAAGTAATCATCTTGTGTGAAACTTAATCCTATAAAGTTTTATATTAAATTAATCCTAATTAAATTTCCTTCTTGTTTCGATTTTTACTTTATTTCAATTATTTATTTTTAAACAATCGCTTACTCTTTTTTTAATATATATTAAATTGTAATAATTACGCATGTAAGATTTATTATTCGAGGATGATGGTGAACTTGAGATTTTTACTCGTCCTATACAATAAGGAGAAACAATATAAGACTGAATTTGATTTTAAAATATAATTAAATTAAAATAATTTTCAACTTATATTAATTTAAATTTGAATTTATTTGCTCTAAAATATATTTATTCACAATCATGATTAAAATAAAGTTTTTAAATACTTATTATAAATTCACATAAATTTTAAATATATAAATTAAAATATATATTGGAGACCCAAACTTAAGTTTGTTTTTTTTTTTTTCCTTTTATCTATCAACATTTCTTCATTTTTTTCACAGCATCTTCTTTGCATCTTATTGTCTATCTTTTCTTTATTCATTCCTAAATATTTATTATATTTTTTTTATCAATAAGTTCTATTAACTAGGTAATTGATTATAAAACATTTATAGAATAACTCAAATTCATTTATACTAAATTTCTTTTTACTATATTTTTATATTTATATTTGATTGTTTCGAGATTTCTTTGGTCCAAGACTTGAAACATATTATTATTTAATTTATGTTTTGATTATTTTAGTGATATTTCTTTAAAAGTGTAGTGTTGTGAACACTGTGTTTGTATTTACTTTAAATTTGGATATTGAGTTTAAGATGGTAAATTTAAATTGTAGTGATTATAGTACATAAATTGTGTAGAATATAAAAAAATTGATTTAATTGAAAGTAATTTGAATTATATCCTTTTACAGTAAATTTTTAACTTGATTTTAAGTGTTAAATAGATAGTCATATTTTGTTTGAGAAGATATATACATAAATTGAATTAAAAAAGAATACTATGTTAATATTTGAAAATAGATAGGAGTGTTAGAGTTTATAGTTTTGAAATCTGGATCAATTTTGCAAAATATGTTGATTTATTGTTTTTTATATTTTTTCAAGCGAAAATCATATTGATTTTTTCTGAAATATATATTTTAGTGATTTTTTTCTATTGTTCAATGAAAATAAGTCGTTCAAGTAATAACTATTTTTATTTTTATTTAAATATTTTTAAAAAATTAATTGGCCAATGTAATTGATGGAAAACATTTACTATTGAAAACTTATTTAGAATTTAATTCTATAAATTTATGATCTTTATTTATGGAATTAAATTATTTTTAAAGAAATTAATTTTAATTATTTTTATACTCCATCATACAACTTATCTGAATTTATTTTTTTAGTAAAGACTAATTTGATTTGTAATATATTTTATTGTTTAATTTTATTTAAATTATATTTTAAGATCAAATTTTATTTAAGTTTATATTTTTAAATATTGTTTTAAATAGTCTTATTTAAAATTAAAAAATAAAAATAAAAAGCATCCATATATATCCACAATTATAAAATAATTTATAGGTAGTTTTTCAGTAAATACCCAATAACTAAGAAATGGGATATAACATATTAATAGTACTCGTCATCATCTAAATATGTAGGTATCTCTAATCCCTATCCTCTGTTTAGGGATGGATGTGTGGAAGCTACCCCTTATTTATATTAGATACTAATTGAATTAGGACAAATATATTTTTAATACATATAAAATCATCATGTGAAAACTTGGAAAGTCCTAATTTCATAAACATATATCAAAATCATTAAATCTAATAAATATATTACGTTTAATCAATTTGAGCGATATTATTAAAAACTTAAATATTTATTATAATTAACAAGTACTACATACACAGATACACATTACATTAAAAGCATTAAATTGTTTATTAACTTTGGTAAGAAAAATTATTAAGAGTGAAAAATAAAAAATACATTATATTTAAAAAATATTAATAGCAATATTATTAATTTTAATTACATATTTTTAATAATATAATAGTCAATATCTCAAAAGAACATTTTATATTTTAAAGTTCATGTGATAAACTAATTTTAATATATATATATATATATATGCGTATTAATGTATGTATAAAGTCACTAATTTTTACTAATTATATATACATTGCTTGATAGTATATTTTTCATATATTTAAATCTATATCACGTTGAATAAATATATCTACATTTATTAAATATAATAAATATATTATATTTTATCAATGTTTTTTAATACCGTGTAGCTACAACAAAGATAGTCTAGTGCATGCTGCCCAATCATCAATACTGTCAGACTACTTCATCAAATTTTCATCAATTTAATGATATTAAAATTATAATTAATAAATACAAGATACACTATATTAATAGCATTAGATTATTTTAGTAACTTTCCTAAGAAAAAACTATCAAGAAGTATTAATATTTTTAGTATTTTTTTTATTTTATGCTTTTTCATATATAGTGTAATACATATTTAATAAATATAATATCTGGTAACATTAGTAGTTTTAAGTACATATTAGTTTAGCAAATACAAATATTAATGCATTTATTATTGATTAAAATTAATTTAATACTTTAATTATTATTTTGAAATACTTTAATACTTTACAAATAGAATGATTAATACTTTATAAAAAAATTATTTAAAGTAGGCATTATATACATCAACAAACATAAATATTTCGATATTTTATATAAAACATACATATATATATATATATGAATTTTTAATCTTTCGGTATTAAGATTTTTAATAATGAATTTTAATATATATATATATATAATTTCTAACAAAAATTTATACATTTATTAAATCTGATATATCTATTATTATCAATAAATACTTAAATCATATCATTATTATGAATATAAAAGTTTTTCCTGTCTGATAAAAGACAATAAAAATATTTTATGACGTAATATTTTTTAAAAATTAATAAACATTTTTTTCATCCTCATAGAAATAATTTTTCTGCTTATAATTCACGAAAACGAACGGTATTTTTTTTTTTTTTTTGAGAAATTTAGATAATAACCATATTTTCTAAGCTTTTTCGTAAATCATAATAAATGAGAGAACTGTTAATAGCACACTTTTTATATGTTTCTCCTAACACATTCATTATTATTAAAATATAAAATCTAAAGAAAAACTCATTTAATAAATTGCAGAGACCTGCAAAATTTATAATTTTTAATAAATTTTCTACATATTATTTTAATAAATTATTTACATTTCTATCTTAACAAATTCACTCCTAACAAATAATTTACCTAACATTGAGAATGAAAAATTTCATGTAGTAAACCTGAAGTCCCACATCGAGTTTTCCAAAAGTTAGAGTTTAGTGGCTTACGATACTGTGCACAGACAAACGAAAACAGTTATCAAACACAAAGCAGGATGAACTTTTATACAAACATGGAACTCAAAATTAAGAATTTGAAAACAGATCTAACATCAATAACAGAAACAGAGAAAAGAGTAAGCAAAGTAGCATAAAGGAGATTGCAAAAA
>Ga0099825_1008990_pt1 | contig 11584 bp, 3 predicted proteins | sample SiratroredBW_FD_76838 | JGI IMG/M metagenome (GOLD analysis project Ga0099825, IMG submission 76838) | Root nodule microbial communities of legume samples collected from California, USA - Siratro red BW | ecosystem: Host-associated > Plants > Roots > Nodule | place: USA: California | collected...
TATTGTATTATATATTTTTTTTTACTCTTCTTTATTTCTTTTTTTTATTTATATATATATATATATATATATATATATATATATATATATATATATATATATATAGTTATGATATTAAGTTTTATTTTTCATTAAAATATATTAAAATAAATAAATAATATGAAAATTAAAATCTTTAGATGCATTGAAAAAAATCTTAGATCGGACAAAAGAAATTTAAAGGGTAAAGAAATCATTAAAGTGTATAAAAAATAATCTCAAATTTTTCCTGATAATTTCATATATTAAATTATTTAAATATATTGTAGTTTCGGAGAATGATGAATTTTAAGATTATTCTATCTGCTGTATTTTTTGTGATAATTAAAAAATATATAATATTTACTTTTAGTTCCTGAAAATACTTTGCGGATATACTAAAAGTACACCATTTTTTTTTCTTTCAAATATGAAACTAGAAATAAAACAGCACAAAGAGACTAATTTAAAAAATACCACAAATTCTCAAAAACTAAAAATACAGTTAAATTTTAGAAGTAGAAAGTGAGAAATGGGAATGACATGTATAGCCAGTGCATAATCACCAAAGTAGAGAAATAATAAGAAGTTGTTGGGAACTAATTGAAGATGTGACTTTAGTTAAGCCAGGACAATGTTTTATGTAATAAATAGAAGTAAGGGAATTCTACCAATTAAGTAAACATAGAGATAGAAATAATAATTTAACCAAAATAAATAAATAAAAATGGATAGAAAGTGTGCAAAATTTATAATTTTTTTTTAAATTGAGAGAAAAAAAAACAGAGAAAGAGAAAGAAAATAACTTTATTTCTACAATTTACCATTCTTCCCACTCAGTTATTGCATTAAGAGTTGCTAATCTTGGCATGTGACTGATGCAAATTATATCATGGTTGTTAGAGCTTAGTTTTATACCACAATATTCAATTGTCAATAAATTTTAGTATAAAATTAATGAAGGTTAAACTATATGTGGATGATGATGAAATGTTATATATTTTTTTCTTGTTCTATTTTTCAAGCATGTTTGTCATACTTTTTTTTTATATTTAGGAATCAATTATTTAGGAAACAGATTTCCATGTTGAAGAACTAAACAAAGAAACACACAAATCTTAAACCAACCAATCTATATCTAACCTTTTTTTTTATGGATCAAATATATGACTGATTGAAATAAGTCGACAATATTGTCTTTTGTTTTAGTATTTTTACTTAATATTTTTTACATTGGAACTTCATTTTGGATTTTGTTTATCCTCTTTTAAGTGGGGTCATTGACCAGACTCAAAGTCGAATACTTTTTCTCTTCCAATTAAATTTGTTATTCTGTTCATACATAGCATGGAAAAAATGGATCATTTTTTGCCACACTTTTCATATTGGTTTCTGAAAGATGGAAGAACGAAATGTCGCATTAGAGTGTCCAAATCAGTGCTTGGCCCAGAAAAGACTGATCCAGACATCGATAAAGAAAAACCATGTCATGTTACCTTTCGTTATCAGAAATCAATCTCCCAATAAATTAGGCCTCTTTTCTAAAATATGTTTTGTTGTGTTAAAACCAAGGAAACTTTGCCTTTTCAAGCCAATTTAAGCTCTGAATAATAGATAAAGTTATTGAGTTATTGTATTATTGTGGTCAATATAATGATAGGATAAAATAAAAATTGTGTTAAAAATATTATTTTGTTGAAATTATATAAAAATTAAAATTTATTTAAAATTTCATCCATTACTGGTTTGCTAGTTATACATCCTTGAAGAAAGCTACAACACCAATGAAAGAAAGGAAAGAGAAAAGAACATTACCAACAGATTTCATGGACCCACTTTCTGAAATGATCTTGTCTTCTGCAAAAACATCATTAGAGTCACCAAGCCATTTGGGGTGGAAGCAAAATTAATTAAACAAATGGAAGTAAAGTATATAAAAGAAAGACTTTGTGCATGTCATAATAAATCAAGGCACTCACTGCACTCTTTTGCATGGCACAAACACTTCAGCCCTACACCACAGTTGCCTTCAGGCTTTTCACACTCTTTGCAAAGATCTTCCACGTGATTTGGCACATCAAAGGACATCCATGTTCCCAACACATACCCTTCAGCTTCACCGTTTGAGGAGCTTCTGTGCATCCAACCATAATGAGAGCAGTTCAAATGCTTAGGATGAAAACCCTTGTCAACCTTTTGAAGATCTTCAATAACTAGACATGAATTTGGATTTTTCTCTTGCTCTTGAATCGTGGAAGATGTTGAAGCAGCAGGTCCACACCTATGTGACAAGCCTTTGCAATTTCGGATAAATGGTGTGGAATCTATTGTGCTTGAGCAGTTGAAAAGAAGGAGTGAGTTTGGTTCAGGAGGAGAAGGAAAGCCAGCAGTGACAGCCAGAGGAGAAATGTAATGGAGAGAAGAAGAACAAGGGTGAGATATGGTTAGTAATCTAGCATTATAGTCAAGTGAAGAAACTTGGAAAAGTCCAAGAGATGTTCTCAAGTAGAGATTCTGAGATCTGCATATGGTGATGTTACCTAATAGGGATGTAATAGTAGAATTTGGATTCAAGAAAGATGATTGAGTTTTACTATCACTGCAGTAGTTGGTATGATTATGCTGTTCTATAGGAGTACATAGTGTGGTGTGGAAGATGAGCAAATAATAGAGAAGTTGGACTTTGTTGAATGGCTTCATGTTCATCTCTTTTCCCTATAAATGCAACTCATGAGGCTTCAGTCATCAAATTGTGAGTCATGTGGGGCATTTTATCTCTGAGGATAACACTATATAACGATGCATAAAGGTGAAAATGGAGAATCTTCTGCTTTTGAAATCAAGTTCCAAGTTGGCTCTATGTTAATAGCTTAAAAAGAGGTCTTATTGCTTTTGCCATGCCTTTTGACATGGAATACAACTAAGTTGGATTCATGAAGTATTGTTTATCATCAAGCTATGCATGTTCCGTACCATTGATTCTCATTCTCTGCCATGTAAAAGTGGCTTTTCTATTTAGACTTCTTTAGGTAAAGCTAGTGATGATATAATTTTGTGTCTTAGAATTTCTTTTACTTTTATATGGCCCAGAAATTTAATTGATACAAAACATGCTACGATGAAACAAAAACTAAATGGCTATTCGCAATGCCAAATGCTAACTCCTAGAAGTATCAATCAATCTAAGGCAAAAAAGTTCATAATTATAATTCATAATCCATAATACTACGAGTTCAAATTGCACGAGATGTAGTAGTAACAGCTCATGACAGAACTACACATAACGCAACACAAGCAAAAACATAGACTAAACAAATTTGAAGAGGGGAATTTTATTGCTGGAATATTATGTTGAGGATCATGCTGGGGCCTTGACAACATTAGATGGGAAATCCAGCAGCACAATGTTCTCAATGGCTGCTGAAAATGTTGTGGAGAACTCCACATGATTTGGGTGGCTTTGAAATGCAGCAAAATCTTCTTTCTTGTTGAATGTCATTAGGAAGGCATGAGTGAAACCTTGTCTCAGCACATCTAAGCTTTCTATGTCCCTTCCCCTGCTCAAGATAAATGCAATCAAACATTTGAGAAGACTCTATTCACTAAAAGTACATGAGAATATCAGTATCAGAGTCCAAAATAACCAACACTATGCACTATGATTCTTAGATGATTATCAACAGTATCAGGTTTATGTGTATGAAAGAATATTCATTTGAAAGAAAAAAAAAACTATAACTTAGGATACACAAAAAACAGTTCATGAACATTTATATTGTTGTCCAAAGTACAAGGTAACAAAACAGAAAACAAACCATTCAAAGGACTTGACAGCATCAATCTCTGAGACCAACTTCTCCATCCCTTTTGTGAGCTCATCAACTGCCACACCTTCCTTGAACTTAACAATCACAAAGTGTTTGAATTCCCCCATTGCTAGCATGCCCTAAAGCTTGTTCCTTTCAGCGAAATATATATTCCCAATTTGCCTCACGTTCTTGATCTGTTCTTTGTCAGAACCCCATGACTCCTTTCATTGCTATACTAATCAATTTTACCAAAAAAAAAAGTGGTAGGAGACAGCATCCACAGCTGAATCTCAGGAAAGGTACTGATACTTTCACCTTTAGACCCACCAATGCACATCTTCTTTCCATGGCATAGTAAAAATTGTCTGGTGCCATTGTCGTGGCACATGAATGGGGTCCTTGGTGTCATCACCATAGACAAGTTTGAGTGATAATTGGCCTCATTTTGAATCACAGAACATCATGATTATACATGGAACAACTTTTCTTTCTTTACTAGCTTTTTCTTTTGTGCTATATATGTGTGCAGAAAAGTGGTGATAGAGAGCCTCAACTTTTCTCCATGTCCTTAGCATGTGCACCGGCTACGTAAATTATTGCCCTTGGATCGACATGCTATTTTTCTACTTCACTTTTACAAATTTCACTGTCTTCAGTTTAACTTCTTCGAACAGAGTTACATCTTAAATTCATTGTAAGAAATTTAAATTGTTATACAAAATTATTTTTAATTTATTCATCATTTTTTTAAATATTGAAGCTTCATCAAAACATAGATAGAAAGAGATACAAAGTCCGGAAAATTTTCCAGTTTCTCATGACATTATACATATATATTAAGGAGTGAAATTCTTTACAACTGGCTTCAATCACACCCTCGTTTATTGAAATGACAACTTTAGTTCTATTATTAGAGTCTAAGAATTCTTGTAACCTATTGTTAGATTTAATCAAGTTTAACCATTAAAGTTTTGACGGTTAAATATGATTTTGTTTTTAATATTTAGCCTTTTTTTAGATTTACAATATTTAGCTATAACTTATGTTTTAATCATTTAAGTTTACTTAGAATGATTTAAGAATGAATTTTTAATTTAGTAGTATTTTTCTATTAATTTATTGATCTTACATATTATTGTATGCTAGTAATGTATAGTGTAGTATATACTTCACATATAAAGATATAAAGAACATGTCGCATTATATATAATCTTAACCGTAACAAATATTATGTTGACAACTCAGCTTCATAGTGAATAATAGAAGTTTATATCCTTATTTATTGATATCTCGCTTTTATATTTAAAAAAATATAATTCAATTTTAACAATTTTAAAATTGATAAAAGTATTATATCAGATTAATTTATTTAATAAATATTTTTGAAAATTTGTGCAATACCTTTTTGGAAAAAGAATGAGGAAGCGTGGATAAATGCACAATATCTAAAAATTGGCTGGAGATGGAAGTAGTAAAAGGCAAATGCTAACTGTACTATACCATTTTGTAAGTTGCAACATACCAACCACTGTGAATTGTCAAAAATATCCTTACGTATTTATATTTAAAGGATAGAGTTTTCTCCTCCTTTACCGTGACTTTCTCGTCTTTCGGATTATTGGTGTGCGAGTTGAAATTATAATGGTCTCAGAATAAAGAGGAGTTGAGTTTAGTAAACATGTGAGGTGTAATTAGAAATGTGAAATTCCTTTCTTGTTTTCATAATTTAACAACTTCTTTCATTCTCTTTTGTTTCTCCTTTTTCTTTCTCTCCAACTTCAAAGTCCTAAATTCTCATTTCTCTCCCTTTCTGATTTCCAAGTTACAAACTAACTAACAGATAGAAATTAATAAGTATTTCTTTTCCTTTCTCCTTTATTTAAATATTGCCCTTTATAGCTTATTCGTGCTTAGAAGAATTTGAAAAAGGGGTGTTTGAATTTTAAGCTTGGATTGAGGTGTTCTATAACTAGGATTGGAGTTTTTGAAATGATCAAAAAGTTTTTTTAGTCTTTTTAATTCTTTGTCTTCTTTAACCTTTATTTTTTACGATACAAGGAAAAGTTAAAGAAAGAGAAATTAAATTTATTTCGATTTCATTTTAGCTTATAGTTAATTTTTATTTATTTTTTATTTTTTGTATTGGCGTGATACCTTTTGCATTAAAATTTTTTTAATTTGTTAAATTTAAGAGATTAAAAAGGAATGGCTACCAATCTACTCTTTTAAATTAAAATAAAAATAAATTCAAAGAATAAATTCTTTTATTGAATTGTTCGATATAAATATGGAATAGTATTTTAATTTAAATGATGAATATTTACAAATTAAATTCTAATGATTAGTTTTCACTGAATAATCTAATATAAAAGTAACAATCTTTTCAATTAGAGATGTTAATTGATCCGTTAAAAGACCTAAAAAATTTACATGATTAAACATTTTTTTAATATATACATATACAAAAACGGGAGATGATGTCCCATTTTACCGCTCTTACTAAAATTCTTGATTTTGAGACTTGTCTTATTATTTTAATTTGGCGAACTATGGTCAAGTGTAATTTTAGAATTAGACTTAATCTTTACTAGTATTTAATGACTTAGAATTTGAAAAATTATGTGAAAATATGTAATATTTTAATATAGTGAATTTTTAAACATGGTGTGAGAGTTTTTTTTATTGCATTTAGCTTATTAGATCAAATAATTTTGGATTACTGATAAATTGTGTGCAAAAATTATTTTAAAGATCTTGCTCAAAATAGAACAATGATCTAATTCAAACGACGATTTCTTTATAAAGAAAAATGAAGATTTTTGTTAAAAGAATATTGATTGCGTGAACATACATTATTCAAACAATATTCGTCTGGATTAAGGAGGTGGTGTCTCTTTATCTAAGTTGGTTTTAAATTATCTAAAAGTTGTGTTGTACAATTTCAATTCCCTTATTTAATATAGTATTATTATGAATTAAAAATATATTTTATGAGATGTAAATGGATAAATGTGTGGAATGTTTATGCAATTAAATTAAATTACTAAAATTAGTGGACAGAAAATAATTGCCATGAAAATAATTTATTATTGTATAAGTATTGGGTTATGTAATGTATAGTTTGAAATATTTCAATATCCAAACTTTATTATGTAATGTATATATATATATATATATATATGGATCCTAAGTATTGATTTTCAATATGTACACTCTCATTAATTCATATATATAATAAATTATGTATATTTTATATTATTTAAATTAATTATAATAAATTGTTACATTATCTTATCAGCAAAATGTGCGTTAATCAACTAAATCAACAAGATCTTCATTCAACGGTGGGTACAATTTTATATTTCTGTAGTTTTTTCAAATAATTATTTTATTTATCCTTGTAAAAATGAGATAGTCATTTAGGAGTATATATATGGATATATTAAAATGTGATATAATCGTTTCTTTCAAATTTTAATTATTTTTTTATTATTAACATAATTTAGATATCTTAATTAAAAATTTTAGGTCTATTAAAAAAATCAATTTATAATATATTAAATAAGTGTAGAATTTACTTTATAACTCAATTTTGTAAAATTAAATTAGATTTAAAATATAATTCTTTATATAGTATTAAAATTTATTATAACAAAATTTAACGATTTATCATTATTGAGTCGATATTAAATTATTAAATATTTAATTTTACATATTAAAAAGATAATCTTAATATATAAAGGAAATATTGAAAAATTTATATTAATTAAAAATAAAATTAATTCATAATATATTAATAGATACAAACTTTTATTTTAAAAACTGATTTTTGTAAGATTAAATTAATTTTATAATTTACTCTTTAAGATCCACCTCTGATAAAATTTAATATCATAAAAATTGTTATATATTGATGATTGATCGAGATATATTATCGCAATTAAGCTTTTGAAACTCAAAACATCAACTATTGGTTAGAGCAAATATCATCACTTACATACTGATACTAATGCATCATTAATAAAAATTTCAATAAGATACAAAATTGATACCCAACTCTCCATCAACACTACACTACAAAAGGAGAAAGAAATATCGTGTGGAAATTAACGTTGTATAATACCAATCTATGAAATAAATTATAAAAAAAACAACAACATGATGAGTGATAAAAAAAAAATTAGGACAAAACAGAAAAATTTATCTTACCTTCTCAACAAAAATATCGAGCCATATTTTTCTGTGTTAAACAATAGTCTGGTTAAGCGGGCACAACTAACATAATTAGCAAATTATTCTAAATAAATTTATTTGCAGTGAAATTAAATTATGCGAAATTTAAGTGTGGAGTTGGTATTTACACAAGAAAAAGAATTAGAAAATAATAAACACTAAATTTTTTACTTAATCTTCTAAACTTCTGTTAAAAAATAATGATTAACATATTAAGATAATGAATCATTAAATGACTCATTTAATGAACTATCAAAGTATGATTATGTGAATGAACTTTACCATTTAAGTTTGCCAAAGGTAACTTTCCAATAAACTTTGTAATTGGAGCCGACACTGAGGAGAATTAAACAATATACTTTTTTTTACTTTTTACTTTTTACTTTTTACTTTTTAATGAGATAAGCTTCAACAAAATCAAACTTGGTCAAACTGGTAAAGTGTCTTTGTTCAGTTCATGTCACTTCCTGAAAATGGCTTTTCGGTGCACATCATTGCCATCTGTTTATTTTGTTTCATTGTGATTGATTTTTACCAAAATAAAATGTGATACATCTTATATGGGATTATAGGAAGGGGGGGCTTCAGGTTTTGGACGGAAAAAAATTCAAATCGATCTTATTTTTATTGAATATGGTGTTCATATATTAATACTTTTTAATTGGTTTAAGAAAATTATCACAAGGTTTAAAAGTTTTTTTACTGATTCAATTTAATTTCTTAAATTAAAATTTAAAATATCTACTAAAAGCAAGTTGAATTCGAAGAACATGATTTCGATTTTTTTTAATTAATTTAAATTAAAAAATATTAAGAATTTAAATATAAGAAAGTTAAATATAGTAGAAAAAATTATAAATTCATTATTGTAAGATTTTAAATTAAAAGATGATATCAATCCTTTATATAAATTTCACTAATAACTTATTCATATTATTTTGTTTAACAAATTTTCTTTATATATCTTAACACAAGTTTATTTCAAAAAGAAATTCATAAACATTTATTCAAACACAATATGAGATTCTTGGATGCAGGTGTAAACAATGTGAAAATTGTGGCGGTGAAGAAGAGGCAAGAACAGTGATAATCAAGGTTTTAAAAATTGGAGTACCATAATTTTTTCTACATTTTTTTATGACAACTTCTTGTGTGAGGGAAAGAAAGAATGAAAGAAAGAAGATAAAAAAATCAAAAAATTAATATCTAAAGTTTTTTAAAGTTATTTTAATCTCTAGAATAAATTATTTAAAGTCTCATCTATTTACGACACCCCATCTCTAATTTTCTTCTAATTGTTGAGGAACATGAAGGTGGACAAGTTTTATATATGACCTATGGCGAAAAGCTATTACATTTATTTCATTCATACAAGGATCTTGTGTGCCCTTTGCAAAATTTCTAAAAGATGATGTTAATTATTCTAATTGAAGAAATTTCATGATAAAATAAATAAAATTTAAATTTGGTCTTATAAGAAATTTCTTTATCTTCCAGTTCCTGGACCCAGGGCCTCCGGGTACCCCAATTGTAACCACATGGGCATGGAGTCCCATCTGCATTAATTTCGAGATTACGATGATCTTAGTAACATTTATGTAAAAAAATAAAAGAGTCATTTAAGCACAATGGACGAATATAAATAAATAAAAAAATCCCTTAAAAATTACAAGAAAAGAATGTAGTAATAAATATAAATTCTTTAAAATATTTTTATTATTAATATTTAGTGATAATAACTGGTAGGAGAATATGGTTGACTTGATGACAGGTAATTGGAGACGTTGACTAGAGAAAGATGTCAAAAGCCTACACACTCACGGCAAATGTCAATGGCACACGTGGAGTCAAATTGGTAAGCAACTAAAATGGGACCACTTAGGGAAAATATTTTTTTTAGTGTTCAAATTATTTTTTTACTTATGAACACATTTTTTGAAAGAAAATAGTGTCTTTTTCTTTTAAAAGAAACCTTTTATTTAAGAGAAAATTAGAATAATGCTTTACATTTGCTATTTGTTGTCGTTGACTTTAGAGGTTCCGTTTATCACCAGTCATTCATAATTGTTTCATGGGCTTTTATTCCATAATTGTATCTATATTGGATGAATCTCAGCGCAAGAAACTTGTGTAACTCTCACTGCTATTATAATCATACCATTTATATTTTATGTATATTTCATATTTCCCCATAATGAATAATATACCCATTTATATTATTATATGAAAATTAATTTAATTATGTTATTAAGTTATTATTGAGTTGACATGGGGACAATGACAAGTCAAACTCATTATCGAATTCTGATACTAAATACAGCGTTGACGTCGAAGTAATTTGTCAACAACAAATTTGGATGCCCAAACATGAGACCGCGTTGACATTCATCGTAATAGTTTTTTCACGTTCCACTTGTTTTTCTCCTTGAGTCAGAACCATTCGCATGAACTTCATGAGTCGGATTTACATAATGCTTCTTGACACAACTTTAACAATTTCAAAATGCCCTTTCTCCATTTTCTGCCTTCATTATCTCCACGCATGATATTTGCAAATGAAAAAGATAAAAGCAATAAATATATATATATATATATATATATATATATATATTATAACAAAATATTCTATGTATATATCAACATAACACACTTTATATATAATTTGTAAGTCAAAAGAATAACTTAAATAGGAGTAATATAGATAATTGAATTTTTAACTAAAATTAATATTGCTAGATACGTTATAATAATTAGTCTTTTGTATTTTTCATTCACCTATCATTATAATTTAAAAATATCAATAACTGGACTTTAAACATAACTCAATTTCAATCTTACAAAACCACCTTTTAAGATAAGGTTTGTACTCACTTATAAATTATTGAAAGATTTTATCTCTAGTCGACGTGGGATCTTCAACACACTCTCGTCATGCCGAAACTTCTTAACTCGAGCTTGAAACTTATATATAAAGGTGGTCTTATAGGCTCAATAACCTTGCTAGGATAAACTCTCATACCATGTAAAGAAATATAATTTTTATATATTAGTACATATATCATACAAATATGTATGAGTGTGTGTGTATATATATATATATATATATATATATATATATATATATATATATATATATTATACAAGATAATATAAGTTATAATTAAAGGTGTGTTATGATATGTGCGCATAATCTACGGCTGATTATTTCTAATAAATGGAGAGAGAGTCTACAAGAAGTAAGTTTAAATTTTTCTTTATAAATACTGTATTTCAAATTCACAAGCTTGAGTATTGTTTATTAGTGTTAAGGAATAGGTGACTTGTTGGACCTTGAGTATAGGCTCATATATGTATTTTTTGAATATCTTATACATGTAAGAGTGTGTCTGTGTTTTGGTGGTGTGATATCTGTTTTGAGTAATATACTTTAGGGTCTTTTTTTTTTTTTTTTTTTTTCCTTCCTATTTTTCATTTTTTCATTAAAAACTATACTATTGATAAGTATTCGAGAATGAAAAGATTAA
>Ga0099825_1008993_pt1 | contig 11582 bp, 11 predicted proteins | sample SiratroredBW_FD_76838 | JGI IMG/M metagenome (GOLD analysis project Ga0099825, IMG submission 76838) | Root nodule microbial communities of legume samples collected from California, USA - Siratro red BW | ecosystem: Host-associated > Plants > Roots > Nodule | place: USA: California | collected...
AACTATATAACCCTGATTCTCTATCCTTATAGAGATACGTAGGAGCGAGGTCAAATCCTTGTCGGGCTCCCCTTTAAACTAAAAAAAATGTTTTGTTTTGTTATTATTTACATTATATTCTTTTGGAAAGGATAAATATTTTAAAAAACCACACTCTTTTATTTTACTTATTTAGTTAAAGGTACCGCCTTAGGGCGGGCATTGTGGGGTGCTAATACCTTCCCCACACGTAACCGACTCCCGGACTCTAAATCTGGTTTTGTGAACTTGCCTTATCTAATTTTTGGTTTTCCATAGTTTTCCTTTAATAAATTATGGTGGCGACTCCTCTGTTTTATCAAAACTTTAAAACTTTTTTTTACGATCGCCGTCCCGGTTGCGACAGGTGTTTAGCAAAATTTGCAAAAATGTTCTCATTGTTTTGTTGGGAAGCAAAATAGAGTTTCTTTCAAGAGTCACCCACCTTCATGGAAGTCAAAGATAGTGCATTTTGATGTATGTAGTCCTATGAAGATAAGAACACTTGGAGGGTCTATCTACTTTTGTTACATTCACTAATATGATTCCAGAAAATTATAGGTTTATACTTTGAAGACCAAAGATCAAGTTTTGAGTGTGTTCAAGCATTTTCAAGCTTTATTTAAAAGAGTTACATGGAAGAAGCTTAAACGCATTTGTATTGACAACGATAGTGTATATTCAGGACCATTTGATGCTTATTGTAAAGTGCATGGAATCAAACACTAGAAAACTCCTCCAAAGATTTCTTAGTTGAATAGTTTGGCCAAGAGGATGGATAAAACCTTGGTTGAAAGAATCAGGTGCCTACTGTCGTTTATGTCCTAAATCGATCACCAAGTATTCCTTTGCAACATGAAGCGCCATAAAAGGTATGGTCAGGTAAAGATATTCCCAAAGATGAGAAATACATGCTTGATGTGAATACTAGGCAATGTATTTTTAATGGATATGACATGGATGAATTTGGCTACGAGTTTTATTATCCTGTTGGTAAGAAGATAATTTGAAGCATGAATGTTATATTTGTTGAATATTTGACATAAAAGATGTTGGTAAAGTTGAAATGTCAGTGGTCCAACCTAGTGATAATGTATCAGACTTGGATATTACTCCTTCTATGACTATGATAAAGGATTGTCAAGTTGAAGCTCAAGATGACCAACAAGATACAAATACAATTGAAGGTGGAATAGTTGATCCATTGCATGATGAAGTTGGTGATGATGCTGATGGTAAACAACCAACTTTGGAGATTCCTGAAAATGTACTTAGAAGGTCTACAAGAAACAAAAAGTCTTCATCAAGGTACTCTACAAATGAGTTTGTCTTGTTAATTCATGAGGAAGAACCTGAATGTTATGTATAAGCTATGGAAGATGAACACAAAGCTTAATGGATTGAAGCCATGCGATATGCGATGAAGAATTTGCATGAGAATGATACTTATGAGTTGGTAAAGTTGCTTAAAAGCATGAGAGCTTTGAAGAACAAATGGGTCTTCAAGACTAAGAATGAAGAGCACAACTTCAAGCCTCGCTTCAAAGCTAGACTATTGATAAAAAGATTTAGCCAGAGGAAAGGTGTTGACTTTGAGGAGATTTTCTCTCTTGTTGTGAAGATGTTTTCCATTCATGCAATGCTTGGTTTAACAACTTCTTTTGATTGGAGATTGAGATGGATGTCAAGACAACTTTTCTTCACGGGGACTTAGATAAAGAGATCTACATGGAGTAGCCATAGTGATTTATAGCCAAAGGAGAAGAAGAACCTATGTGTCAAAACAGAAGAAAAGTCTATATGGGTTAAAGCAGGCTGCAAGATAGTGGTACAAGAAATTTGAATTCGTTATGGAGGAGCACGATTCCTAAAAGACAACTTCAGATCATTATGTGTTTGTTTAGAAATTCTCTGGTGATGATTTTAAAATTCTTTTACTCTATGTTGATGATGTTTTGATTATAGTCAGGAACACTTCTAGGATTGATGAGCTGAAGAAACAATTGAGTAATCAAAATTCCAGAAAGCTTTATTTGTCACAAGGGAAGTACATAAAGAAGGTGCTTCAAAGGTTTAGCATGGTCAAGGCTAGACCTGTTGCTAATCCTCTTTCTCCTCATTTCAAATTGAGTATCAGACAATGTCCCACTTCAGATGAAGAGAAACAAGAAATGGAGAAAGTCCCTTATGCCTCGATTGTTTGAAGCTTGATGTATGTTATGGTATGTACTAGACTAAACATTGATCATGCGCTTGGTACGGTGAGTTGTTTTCTCTCAAATCCTAGTAAAGAACATTGGAAAGCTATAAAATGGATTAGTAGTACAACCAATTTGAGTCTTATGTTTACTGGTGAGAAACCTGCTCTAGTTAGCTTTACTGATACAGACATGGTAGAAGATGTTGACTCTTGAAAGCCTACTTCAGGTGATATGATCAAGTTTGCAAGGGGAGTTGTAGCATGGCAGTTAAGGCTATAAAAGTGTAGTGCACTTCCTACTACAGAGGTTGTGTTTACTATAGCAACTGAAGCTTGTATAGAGTTGTTGTGGATGAAAAATTTTCTCCTGGAGCTTGGGTTCAGGCAAAACCACTATTTCGTGTTTTGTGACAAATAGAGTGTCATTCATCTTGGTAAGCATTCTACTTTTCATGCATGGTCCAAGCACATTGATGTTAGGTATCATTGGATACGAGATGTGTTGAATTCCAAGTTGATGGAATTAGAAAAAATTCATAATGATGATGATAATTCTTTGATATGATGACAAAGGCGTTGCTTAGGGAAAAACATGAAACATGTTGCTTTATCACCAAATTGGTGAGGGCCTCGACAAATTTGAAAAGGACGAGATTTGTTGGGTTGATTCTCTCCTTGTGAGGCCCAAACCCATTGTTTTTTGTGTGCACGACACATAACAGACCTAATATAATGCATTCACATTCTAATTAGGGTAAAAAGAAAAAGAAAATAAATACTAGCCTAAGTGTGTGCAACTGAGTGTGGAGAAATGTGGGGCATCCACTTTGAAGAAAAAAGAGCGAGCCCAACAAAATTCGCAGCCACTTTCTACAGCGACCAACCTCGATTGTTTTGAAGATCTAATAGTGAAACATTGTCTGATCAAGCTGCAATTTTCACAAAAGATTCCTAACTCATAATCCCTCAATCTGAACAGTGGGATCATTCACTGAGGTCTATAGAAGTGCCAAGATTTTTGTGAAGTGTTGATCTCTGCGACAAATTCTTATCACTGCCAATGTTGGTTGTTTTGAAGACCTATGGTGAAATCTTCTCCAATTGAGCAGGAATATTTATGAGAGTTTTATCACTCACAAGGTTTTATTTTGAACGGTTGAATTTCAAATCAAAGCTCTAAGTTGTTCCCAGAAAATTCAAGAACAAGGACAATTTTCTAGAGACAAAATTCTTGAACTCTTTCTTGTCAAATTTCAACTTCTTAATATTTTGGGCCATCGTTGGTGACTATTTGAGGATTAGGAAGAGTTGTATTAATATAGTCTATGATTGGGTTTTGCAAGACTGATTGTACCTTTGATTTGGTATTAGTGGACTATTTACCGTCCTGCGAGTCTTTTTATCTGTATTGAGATATTTTCCCATAATAATTATTGGTATTGATTTATTCTTTTTGTTTTCAACTGCATATTGACTTTTATTTGGTTGATTAGTTGGGTTCAGAGAGTGCTTCCATATTGTTTTGATAGTAATGAATTTTGTTAATTTCACTTGTCACAATCAAGCTCACAACGGGGCGACGGAAACTTCTTGAAAGGACAGAGGAGTTGCAAGCATAATTTATTGTTGAAAACTATGGAAAAACCAATGAAAAGGAAATGTTCTGTGAAACCATATTAAGATCCGGGAGTCAGTTACATGTAGGGAAAGTATTAGCACCCAACAACACCCATCCTAAGACAGTATCTTTAATTAAATGAGTGTAATGAATGTGATTTTTGATATTGTTTATTTTTCGAAAAAAAATAACAAAAATGCAAGTAAAAAAACAAAGAAAATATTTTTTTTTTCTATTTTGGGCCGACAAGAATTGACCTTGCTTCTAAGTATTTCGCTTCATAATGGAAAATTAGGACTCACGTAGTTCTAGATAAAATAATTGTTTGTTGTAGTGTTGGTATTTTATTTTTAAAAATTTTAATACTTTTTTAGGGTTTTATAATTTTTCATGTTGGTTAGAGTACAAGATTGTGTGAACGACTATGCTTAATGCTCTTATGAATCGAAGATAGTGTAAACTACTCAATGATGTGAGAATTTGTTTTGCGAATTTTATTTAGGAGAAAATATATTTTTAACTTCTCATCAAAAAAAGATATTGAATATAAGATGATGCAGACGATCATACAAATACTAAAATGTTATATTTTAAATTTTCGTATTTAATCATTTTTTTAAATATCATATATCTAATGACATATGCGGTCATACAGGTACCTAAAATTTATTTGCAAGTTGTAATGTCATATTTTTTTTTAATTATTGCATATATAAAAAATAATACATGATGGTGGTGTATAAATAAAAAATGTGGATATTTAATAAGAATACTAGACCAAATATGTGGGCCCAGATTTTATTATTTTTTTAAAATAAATAAAAAATGTGAGGGTGTATAAAATAAAAATGGAGTTGTAGATAGAGAATACCAAGTGAGTAAGATAAGCCCAGATTATCAAAATGTGGGATGTGAACAACGAAGTTAATGTGTCTAGATTAAAAAAAAGAGTGTGTGGTGTGATTAGGAATGTTGGGTTAAGAATAGTAACCAGATGTTTTCGACTGCATATTGAATTTTATTTAGTTAATGTGATTGGAGGAAGATTGGACTTTGGCTAGGTGACGCGAGGGCATGTGGCAGTGACTGGGAAGTGGAGATCGCAGCGTGCCTCGCGGAGGCACGCGATTAGAGTTTCCATGCAATTGTCGTTGGGTCTACTGATGATGATGATGAGAGGGCCATGGTTCCTATCAGGATACCATATATGCGAGCCGCTTGTACGCTCTCTTCAAATCGTTGTTGTTGGCACTACAATTCACTTTGAGTATGTTGTATTAATCCATGCCTATAACAGTGTCGTTTCAATGCTCCAGTGCAAAGGCAATGTTGGTGGAGCAGGAAGATTTGAAAGCACACTTGCGCATTTTATTTTTCTCTTCTTATGAACTAACTTTTAGTTTTTTTTTAAAAGTTCTAACGATTGAGCTAATGTTTCATAAAACAACATAAATATCATTGTCTTTCTATCTCTATTTCCATTTGGTGAAGTTTATGAAGCAGAGCACTATGTCCAAACCTGGAGGCATCACAAGCATTTGTGGATTGAGCCTACAGATAGAATTTCTTACTTGACGGTTTATAATGGGTTGATTCATTCTGGATTGTGGGATGAGACTCTAAAGGTGTGAAGGCTCTTAGGTTTGAAGTGTTCAGAGGTGGTTTGAAGGTAGGGGTTGGTACTATGGGAATTGAAATGGTCGAGAATGTGGTAATTATCTTACATAGACATAGAAAGGTGGTTTGGAAAAGGCAACTACTCCTATTGGTTTTTACCTATTTGTATAGGCAAGTTTTATTTATATTAACTTTCTATTTTATATTATATTATATACCAATACCCCTATTATTATAAAAAGGGGAGACTAAAAAGTTTGTACTACGGGCCTTCAAATAAAGAATGAATAGGGCTTTCATACACATGTCTCTGATTTACTTTCATTGTGCTTCTTCTACACACTTCCATCACTGTGCTTCATCTACACACCTCCGTCACTATGCTAATCATGTTTTTCATTTATGGTTTTCTTGTTGTTGATTCTCATCCAAGATCACACCATGATTTCCTTCAAGATTTGTTCTCAATATCGTTTCAGAGCAAGTTGAAAAACCTGCTCCGCTTCCGCTTAGCATTCATTTCTTTATTTCTTGTATTATATTTTTCTTGTTTCTATTTCTTCATTCCATGGATTCTTCAATCATCGAAAAGGGTTCAACCACAAAAAATGCATCTGTCACGGATCCTTGTATTAATCCTTCCAATGTGTATTATCTACATCTCGGCAAAAATCCTGGCTATTCTCGTTTCTTCCCAACTCAATGAGCAGAACTACCATTCGTGGAGTCGAAACATGAAGAGGGCTTTCCTATCCAAAAACAAATTGAAATTTGTGGATGGGACATTCTAGAGTGTGATGATCCATACTATGAAACTCGGGAAAGTAACAATGTTATGGTTCTATCTTCGATCAATCGTTCCTTGTCTACACAAATAGCTTAGAGCGTTCTGTACATCGATATGGCCAAGAACCTCTGAGATTATCTGAAGGAGAGGTTTTCAAAAGGTAACCACTTTCGTATGTCTGATTTACTCCAAGAAATTCACTCCATCAAGCAAGGCGAGATGAATGTCAGCTAGTTCTACACGAATCTTAAAATCCTTCGAGAGGAACTTGAATCTCTAAGACCATTACCATGATGTGTTTGTGTCATTGCTTGTAGATGCGATCTGTCAAGGGTTTTTGTCTGGTATAGAGATTTAGAGTATGTAATGTGTTTCTTAAAGGGCCTCAATGAAATGTACAACACTGTCAAGACTCAATTTTATGGATGGAACTGTTACCCAACATTAATCGCGTCTTTTCCCTTGTTATACATTAAGAAGGGCAGTTTGCTAGAAATATGATATCTGAAAGTAAAATTGTGATCAGACTGAAAGACAACAAAGCTGGAAGGGTACAGAAAAACAATAACTGGAAAGTGCAAGAGCAAGGTAATTGGAAATCCCAGGATAGAGGCAATAATTGGAGAGGAAGAAATTTTGTTCAATGAAGACAACGTTCACATTGCCACAAACACAATCACACGGTGGATGAGTGTTATGCCAAACACAGGTACCATCCGTGGTACAAGCTAAGGAATGAGCAAACGAATTATTCTAAAAAGGAAAGGAGTAGTGATAAAGTATGCAATCTAAGTTTGTGGAATGATGGGATTGAAAGTCAAAACTACATTGACAATGATCAAGATTCCAGACGGGATAATCCTTTTACTACTGAATAGGTTCAACAACTCTTAAAGATTTTGCACGAGTCACCTAATCATAGTATTAAACAGATATAAAGTTTCAACAAGAATGAAGCTACAGTGTATCAGACTCAACCAGGTAAATCAAACTCTCCTTAGATATTGGATACCGGTGCCACTGACCATGTTACTTATGATAAAAATAGTTTCACAACTTTTTTCAGAATTAAACCAATGGATATAAAATTACCTAATGATTCTCATATTATTGCTAATTATGTTGGAACTATCAAATTTACTAATAAATTAGTCATCTATAATGACCTGTACATCCCTGAATTTGTGTCCAACTTAATTTCTGTCCCTTGATTAATTACTGATATAGATTGCAAATTTATTTTTTCTCATATGATGTGTCAGATACAGGACAATACTACTTCAAGGATGATTGGGCATGCTGAATTAGATAGGGGATTATATCGCTTACATGAATATGTCTATATACCTGAAGAAAAATCTGTGACGAATAAAATTGTTTTAAACTATAAAAAGATTGACATTGATATATGGCACTTTAGACTTGGTCGTAGAATCACTGTTGTATTCTTGATCATTTCTTGTACTGAGTTTATAGAGTTACAAGCTACATAGTGTTGTAATTGTAACAGGTTTAGTGTAGAGGGTTCTCTATTGATTCATGTTACTGAACAAGTATGTAAGAAATTCCCTTATGTGAAAACTGATTCTACAAAGTTATGTGATGTTTGTTACTTAGCCAAACAAATCAAATTACCTTTTCAGCAAAGTAGTACTATCACTTAAATATTTTTTATCTTATATATGTGGATATTTGGGGACCCTTATCTATAAACTATGTTCAAGGTCAAAAGTACTTTCTTACCATAGTTGATGATTATTCTAGACATACTTGGATCTTTCTTATGAAAGTTAAAAGTGAAACTAGAAATCTGTTATGTAATTTCATTGCTTAAGCTAAAAAATCAATTCAATAAAAACATTAAAATTATACGAACTGATAATGGGAAAGAATTTGAATGTAATGATTTATATAGTAAATATGGCATTTTACATCAAAATACATGGGTGGAGACCCCTCAATAGAATGTTGTGGCTGAAAGGAAGCATCAACACATAATGAATGTTACACGTAGTTTATTATTCCAATCAGTTTGCCAAAGATATATTGGTCCTACGTTGTTTCTCATGTTGTTCATTTGATAAATAGACTCCCAACAAATGTTTTAAGAGGAAAATCACCATATGAAATCATGTTTAAAGAACCACCTACTTATATGAATTTTAAAACTTTTGGTTCTCTGGGCTTTGCCTCTACATTAGAAAATAATCGCACTAAGCTTGAACCTAGATCTAGAAAATGTGTTTTCATTGAATATAAAATTGGTGTGAAAGGATATGTGTTACTTGATGTTAAAAGCAAAGAAATTTTCATATGTAGGAACGTTATTTTTCATAAAAGCACATTTCCCTATAAATATTCTATAAACCACAATCTTGATCATGGTAACAATAATCAAGAGGATGATAATCTGCTACTTGAGCCTATTAAGGATTTTAGAGAAATTGTTAGTCATAGTCATAGTACAGATACTGATGATACACGAGATAATCTTATGGATAATAACTCTAACAACAATAAGCATAATTATCATAATTCTTCTTCAAATGAAGATACAAAATCTGTTAATAACACCAATCAAGAGGAAGATTTGAGAAAATCCAGCAAAATTAAAATAATACCTACATATCTCACTGACTATGATCATCGGGTTAGTAATGTATCAAATAATTCTTCTCATATTAAGATAAAACATCCAATTTCTTCAATTCTGAGCTATGATTTTTTTATCTGACACACATTGAAATTTTGCTATGGCTATATCTTCACATGTTGAACCTCACACATATGAGGAGGCCATAAAAAACTCTGACTGAATTGAAGCCATGAACAAAGAAATTTGTGCTCTTCAGGAAAACAAGACTTGGCATCTTACCGAGTTACCTCCTGACAAAACCCCCATTGGTTGAAAGTGGATATATAAGATCAAATACAAGTCAGATGGTTCAATAGAAAGGTATAAAGCATGGCTTGTTGCAAAGGGATATAATCAGGTTGAAGGTATAGATTATTTGGATACTTTTTCACCTTTTGCAAAACTTACTACCATTAGAGTTCTTCTTGCCCTTGTTGCTGCCCATAATTGGCATTTACATCAACTAGATATGGACAATGCTTTTCTACACGGGGATCTTGATGAAGAAGTCTATATGACTCCTCTTCCAGGTCTTCACATATCTAATCAAAATCAACTTTGCAGATTATCCAAATCCTTATATAGGTTAAAACAGACAAGTAGGCAATGGTTTGTAAAATTATCTTCGTCTCTTATTATTGTTGGTTTTGTATAGTCCAATTCTGATAATTCTTTATTCATTAAAAAATCTACACATACTTTCATTGCTTTACTTGTTTATGTAGATGATATATTGCTGGGAATTCCATGAATGAAATTAATAACATAAAAAGTTTCCTTGATTCTATTTTCAAAATCAAAGACTTAGGTCAACTCAAATACTTCCTTGGCCTGGAAGTTGGTAGATCAAAGAAAGGGATCCACATCTGTCGATGAAAGTATGCACTTGATATTCTTCATGAAGTTGGGATGCTTGCTAGCAAAGCTCTCTTCAACTCCTTTTGAGAGCAACACTAAAATTTTATTTGAAGATAAGACACACCTCGTTGAAGCTAATTCCTATCAAAGATTAATTGGGAGACTTCTCTATCTTACTAACACTCGTCCTGACATAAGTTATGTTGTGCACTTTCTAAGCCAATTTGTCCAAGAACCTACTATTCAACATCACAAAGCTGCTCAACATATTCTGAGGTATGTGAAATCTAACCCTGCTCAAGGATTATTTTTTGCTGCCAATTCTACTATACAATTGAAAGCAAGCGTTTAGTGATTTAGATTGGGCCACGTGTCCTGAAACTAGACGTTCTGTAACTGGAATTCGTATTTTTCTTAGTACTTCTCTGATATCATGGAAATCCAAGAAGCAAAATATCGTGTCACGCTCTTCCTCTGAAGTTGAATATTGTGCCTTTGGCACCATCACATGCAAGCTACAATGGATTACCTATCTTCTTCATGATCTTCATGTTCAACCTACTGTCACTGTTGTCCTATATTATTATAATCAAGTTGCATGCCACATAGCCTATAATCCTACATTTCATGAGTGAACAAAGCATATAGACATCGATTGTCATGTGGTTCGTAAGAAGCTTAACAATCACCTTTTCCATCTTCTTCCAGTTCGTTCAAGTGATCAACTTGCTGACATTTTTACTAAACCTTTACATTGTGTTAACTTTAAAGCCATTATTTTCAAGCTTGGTACAATGAGTATTCATTATCCAGTTTGAGGGGAGAATATTGATTTTTACCTAATTGTATAGACAAGTTTTATTTATATTAAATTTTTGTTTTATATTTTGTTATACACCCATACCCCTATTATATTATAAAAAAGAGAGACCAAAAAGTTTGTAGTGTGTTCCTTCATATAAAGAATGAATAAGACTTTCATACACTTTTCTCTGATTTATTTTCATTGTTCTTCTACACACTTCCATCGGTGCACTTCATCTACACACTTTGGTCACTGTGCTAATCACATTTTTTCGTTTTCTGATTTTCTTGCTGTTGATTCTCATCCAATATCACACCATGATTTCGTTCAAAATTTGTTCTCAATAACTCCCTCACTCGCCCTCTCCTTTTATTTTTCTTTTACTTATTTTTAATGTTATTGGTTTCGAATAATGATTGAATAGAAAGATGAAATGTATGTAACCAGAGACACTATGAAATGCTTATGACGCAAACAAAATTCAAGCCTAGAGTCATACCTCTGCGACCTGCTTGTCCCTTCCCCTTCTCTCTGCTCTATGCTTCTTATTGCTACTCTGTTATTCTTTCCTGTTTCTCATTGTGAATTACTTCTGATTGTGGATGTGTGAAGAAAAGACACAGACAATTTGTAGACTCGAAAAACTCTCTTCCCGAGTGAGCGTAAAGTAAAGGAGTATATATATATATGAGTGTAGGGAATGTATTTAGGGTAGAGGGCAGAAAATGCCAACGTTGAGAGTGAGTACGAGAGAGAACACTCTTCATATTACAAAAGATAATAAAAAAGGTGACACGAATGTGTGGAGGTTGTGGTGCATGGAATAGTGAGTGGGGGCACGCAAGATCTTGTGTACGGGAGAGAAAGAGTGCAGGGAGAGTTTAAAAAAAAGGTGATTGTGAGAGGTGGTGTAAAGTAAATATGTAGGGAGCAGAGAGTGAATATAAGAGAGAAAAAGGTGTAAGGGGATTGTGTTAAGCAGAAAAGGGAGTGTAAGAAAGCAACTTTGGCTCGAGAGTCCAAAGGGAAATGGGGTGCACAAAG
>Ga0099825_1008998_pt1 | contig 11576 bp, 7 predicted proteins | sample SiratroredBW_FD_76838 | JGI IMG/M metagenome (GOLD analysis project Ga0099825, IMG submission 76838) | Root nodule microbial communities of legume samples collected from California, USA - Siratro red BW | ecosystem: Host-associated > Plants > Roots > Nodule | place: USA: California | collected...
TATATATATATATATATATATATATATATATATATATATATATATATATATATATATATATATAATAAGTTTGAATTAATTAAGAAGATTATAATTTAATGCTAAATTAATTTAACAAACAATTTATTATTGAATTATCTTTTTATGGCATGTTATATAATTATTTTTTCTTGCATTTAATAGATTAAATTAAAAATTTTGTTATTTAAGATTAAATTATCACTGATTTATTAATTTAGGAACATAATAAGTTATTCTCTTCTCTTAAGAAATTGTTTTGTTTTTCTTCTAAAGAATGTAATTTATTTATGTTTAATCTTTTCTTATGTCATGTTTATGTTGCACTATGTGTTTTGAACACGTGTCACGTAAGCAATGTATTGTGCTGACACAGACTGAATCTTTACGGAAGAAAGAACCTAGAATAATAAATAAGAAAAGAAAAAAAGATAATATGCTCCAATTAGATTATCACACATCAATGTGGCCCTTAAGAATTTCAACCAAATCGATATTTAATTTCAACCACAGATATCCATTATTTGTTCACTTCGTTCATAGGAATAAATTAAACTAAATATGCTTTTAATCTTATATTTTTGTTTAAATTATATTTCAATATTTTATTTAAAATAATTTTTTTAATTTAATTTATTTTAATTTTTTGTATAATTTTAATTTTACATGTCTAGTATTTTTATTCATATAAATTAAGTACCTAAAATATATATTTAAGTGAAAAAAATTTACTTAATTAAAATGTAAGGAATAGAAAAAATCTACAAAACCTTAAAAAAATGAATTTTTCAAATAAAAAAATATTTATTTTAAATAGGTGAACTAAAATTATATTAAACAGAATAAGAGAAAAAAATATTTTTTAAAAAATATTAAAAAAATTAAAAATTCCATTTATTAATGATTACAAATAAAACACTTTTGAATAATACAAAATATATTTTGAATTTAGTACAAATAATTTAATATATATATATATATATATATATATATATATATATATTATTAATATAAAATATTAAAAATTGGATATAGAGATAAAATGAGTGGAATGATTTAAGAAGATTTAGTTATATAAATAAAAAAATTAAGAGAGGAATAACCTGAAAGAAATTCTCAACATTTCAGCATTATCTCTTATCTTTCTTTACAGATATTTAATACGGTTTTTTAATATTTCAAATTATCATTTCTTTTATCTTTGTGCATATACTTAAATATTATTATCCATTTTTTACTATGTTATCTTTTATCTTTATTGTTAACTTAGATTTCATTAATTTTAAAAAATATTAACTGTAATATCACATTATAATTTAAATTATTTACAGTAAATTTAAGTATAATTTATGAATTTAAAATTGTGTACTATATTTTGTAATTATAATATATTTATAGATTTTGAAATATCTATTTATTATAAATTATAATTATATAAAAACAAAATTTATTACATTGGAGTGGAACGCAGTTACTAAAATTCTACCCTCTCTTCAAATTTAATCAAATTATTCTAATTTTTGAAAATCTCTCACTTAGTATTTTTAAAATAAATTTTGGATTTGATTTTTTTGAAAAAAAATATAATTCAAATAAATATTTTATCTTTTAAGATTTAAATCCATGATATTTTAATTCCAAAACAAAATTAAAATTCTAAGTGGTTCAAAAATTTAGAAAAAAATAACATATTTATATTCTACAATTAAGTTTAATGAGATAATTTTGTATTAAAGAATAAAGTCTAAGAACAAAGTTAGATTATAATGTTTAAGAATCAATTTGACATCAAGTTAAAGTTTAAACAATAGTTTCTCATTAAGTTATGTTAATTTACCCAATGAAATTGATCTGAGACTCTAAATGGTAACGTTAAAGCTATGTTTGATAAAGTTAATTGAAAAGGCAGAAAAAAACTAGTTAAAGTTAATGACTATTTAGCAGTCCAAAACCAATTAAATTAAAGTTGAAAATTTGTTCAAAAACTGAAAAGGTATAATAAAAATGTTTGATAAAATTAAGCGATTAATTAGATAAAATTTTTAAATCACAATTAAGAACATGATTAATTATTGAATCAAAATTAATATTAAATAATTATATGTTTTTAATAATTATAAATTATATATCTTTTTATTTTAAACTTTTATAATCTAACATCCTTATTTAAATTGAATTTCAAATAATATTTATGTAGAACTTTATCTTTTATTATAATTCAAAATAACAATTATTTCTGAATAAAAATAAATATTTTACTGAATAATTAAATAATTCAAAAAATAACAAATAAAGTGAAACACTAAAATAATAATTTGAAAATCATAATTATAAATTTGACCATTAAATTTTTTTTAAGGATTAAGATAAAAGTATATATAAATTTAAAAAATGATCTAATTAGTTTATTGAAACTAAGTACATATATATATATATATATATATATATATATATATATTTTTTTTTTTTAAAAAATTAATAATGATAATTTAAAAAAGTAAATGATTTATAGTATATTGTTGCATAGTTTATAATATGTTATTCTGTTAAAATATTTTTGAAGTAGTCACTTTTTAATATCTAGATAATTTACTTTTTAATTTTTAAATGTAATTAAAAGTAAAATAGAATTATAAAATATGTATACAAGAAATGAAAATTCCTTTATATATTATATATACTAGTAGTTTGTATTAATATTAATAATAGAGATATATAAAAAATAAATAAGAATTATATAATAATTATTTTTAATATTTAGATAATTTATTTTTATTTTTAAATTTAAAATATAATTAAAAGTAAAGTGAAAACATTAAATACGTATTTTCTTCATATATTATTAAAAACTTTTTTAATTTTAAAATATAATAAGGATAAATAGAAATATTAAATGTATACTAGAATCTATTATAGATATTAATAATATATTTTAGATATTGATAATCTATTATAGATATAAATAAAAGTTACTTGATAAAAAAAGATAAAGTTATAACAGTTTCATCATTAGTTTAATCTATAATATTCATAAAATCTTTTACCTCAAATACACTTCATTTAAAATTAAAAAAAATAAAAATAAAAATAAACTGACCCGGTAATCATTTTTTGTCTATAAATTCAAGGTCCTCTCCACCTCAAACCATGCCTCTCTTTCTCTTTCAGTCAGTGTTGTGCTTTTAGTTCAAGTTCAACACTTTTTCTGAATCTTTCCCTGTAGAGATCATAGGAGGAAGAACTATTAGCTTTCATCCTACGAGATCTCTTTCGGTCTCTTTACCCTTTGTTGCCTTAATTCTCTGCTTTTGATCTTCACTCTATCACATTGCATCACTCTGGTGAAACACCTTTTCCTTGTCAGATTTTTGCTTCGCCCTCGTAAAACACTTTTTCATCACAGTGAAAACCAAAGCCACTGAAATTTTGTGTTCTGTTCTGTTGGCTGTGTTGTGTGATACTTATATATATAGAGAGAGAGTGGATGGCCACAAGGAAGCTTGAGAAGATGGCTTCAATTGATGCTCAGTTGCGGTTGCTGGCACCAAGTAAGGTTTCTGATGATGACAAGCTTGTTGAGTACGATGCTTTGTTGCTGGACCGCTTCCTTGACATTCTTCAGGATTTGCATGGGAGTGATATTAGAGAAACTGTAAGTCTCATGCTTTCAAGCCCACCACACTTCACTTTTCAAGTTTTTGTTAGGTTTAGTTTTGTGGGGTTATGACAAGACCCTATTTTTGGGTCTATGGTGATGGATTTGTGATACCCCATTTCAATTTTCATGAGATGGTAGACGTAAAGATGCTAGTTTTGGCTTCATTTTGATGGATTTCTGAAACCCTGTTTTAGTGTTTGTGAGACGGTAAGGCTTTTGGTATTGGAACATTGTGATTTGGTGAGACTCTACAGATGAATTTTTCAATTGCATCATTAGAAATAAAGTTTACGAATTAGTATATAAAATGAATGATGAGTTACAAAATCATTATGCCCCTTTGGATTTAAAACTGCTTTCCCCTGCATTTACTTTTGAATTGCTAGTGATCCTCTTGATCCTGGGTATTTATGCCCTCTGGAATGGGTGGTTTGAACTATGTTTGGTGGGTTTATGTTTTGAATTGATTGTTCTGTGTTTCTTGTCATTATGGTCCTTTAAATTTTTAGTGAAATACCGATTCATGCTTTGGTGAATCAAATTAATTGTACCTGGATATTGGCTTTGCCTACAAAAAGTCTGGCTTGTGTTTTTTCGCTCTTCACTGCACAGATGTGACTTATTGATTTTGGTAATTTGATGTTGACTAGGTTCAAGATTGTTATGAGCTGTCTGCTGAGTATGAAGGGCAGAATAACCCTCTGAAGTTGGAGGAACTTGGGAACATGCTAACTGGTCTTGACGCTGGGGATTCTATTGTGATTTCCAAGTCGTTCGCTCATATGCTTAATTTGGCCAACTTGGCTGAAGAAGTTCAAATTGCCTACCGTAGAAGGATTAAGTTATTGAAGAAGGGTGATTTTGCTGATGAGAATTCTGCTATCACGGAGTCAGATATTGAAGAGACCTTCAAGAGGCTTGTGAATCAACTGAAGAAGACCCCTCAGGAAATCTTTGATGCTTTGAAGAGCCAAACTGTAGATTTGGTCCTAACTGCCCATCCTACTCAATCTGTTCGTAGATCTTTGTTGCAAAAGCATGGCAGGTTTGTCCATTACTTATTTCAATCATGATTGTTGTAATGTAGGTCGGAGGAGGTGTGATGTTAGTCCATTTGTTAGATATTTATTAATTTACTGCGCTGAAAAACCTGTGATATTTAATCCCTGACAAGGAAATCCTATATTTCTACCATTTGGGCTGTTTTCATAAATAACCTTTAATCTTTCAGTTGACAATAATTGCCTTCTTTTATTTCAGAATTAGGAATTGTTTGACACAATTGTATGCTAAAGACATAACACCAGATGATAAGCAGGAACTTGATGAGGCTTTACAAAGAGAGGTACCTAACTGCTGATTGTTCTTGATTCTATATACTTATATTATGACAGTAATGATAGCCACATGGTTGATTCTTACTTAGAGTTTATGCAACTTTTGCCTTAATGGTTATTATATGTAAACATCATAATTGAGATCGATATTTCGATGGTGTTTAGACATCATAACCTTTCTGATTTATTAAGTAGTGACATTATTTTAGTTGGTTAAGCTAAAACAATCAGAGGTAGGTGTGTTGTATGTATGCTTTTGTGGGCAGCATTGCATAAATGCCATGATAGTATGTTCTTCTTGCATGAAGATATAATGGGTGGATATATGTGTTCGGTAACCCAAGTTAAAGCATTTGGGATCTTATGTACGGGTTGAGAATTGGCATAAACTTTTCTAAATTACAGTTATGATTGATCTAATCTAGCTTCAATCTGTGCAACATTAGATCAAAGTATTAAATACTCAATGTATTATTGTTGGTCAAAATTACTTATTTTAATATTTTTCATTATATTTTAGCTTTGCTCAGTCTATGTTGCTGGTTAGCTGAAAAGCTCTAGGTTTAAGGATTTTATTATTCCGTTTGAATTTTCTATTCTACTTAGTTTTCAATTAGATTTGAATTCTATTGACGGACTTCTGTAAAAAGAAGATTTAATTTTATTGTGGTTTCAAATTGGTGATTAAAATTGCATCTGACCAAATGCCAATCCTTTTGGTATTGCTAAGGCTCTAATGCTGTTTCTCTCATGCAGATTCAAGCTGCATTTCGTACAGATGAAATTCGCAGGACCCCTCCTACACCTCAAGATGAGATGAGAGCGGGAATGAGCTACTTTCATGAGACCATTTGGAAAGGCATACCAAAATTTTTGCGCCGAGTTGACACAGCTCTGAAGAACATTGGCATAAATGAACGTATTCCACATAATGCCCCTGTTATTCAATTTTCTTCTTGGATGGGAGGAGATCGTGATGGTATCTTTCTTTCCTTCCTAAGCAGTTAATGAGTGGAAATATTCCTTTTTATGCCCTATTTTGTTAAATTTGTGATTTTTTTGGCTGAAGTATGTATTTGGTATAGATTCAAAATATTTACACCTCATGTTCCTTATTCAGTTTTCTGTCTACATTAAGCTTTCATCTTCAGTGTCAAATAGTTCCAGAGACATGTGGCTTGTATTCTATTAATCTCCGTCTTACAATTTGCCTAATGTGTGTTGCAGGTAATCCTAGGGTAACTCCAGAAGTTACAAGGGATGTGTGTTTGCTAGCTAGAATGATGGCTGCTAATTTGTACTTCTCTCAGATTGAGGATCTCATGTTTGAGGTATTAAATATGCTGGTCATTACAGATAATCTATTTTATTCTAGCATAAAGGTTAGTGTTTTAACATCTTGCTTCTTGTCTGCTCCTGGCAGTTGTCTATGTGGCGCTGCAATGATGAGCTACGTGTTCGTTCTGATGAACTCCTTTCCTCCTCAAAGAGAGATGCAAAACATTATATTGGTATGTACCATGTAGCAATTGTAACATTTTGATCTGAATTATGCTCTATAAACTATTATATTCTTTATTGGAATCTATGACATTGATAAGAAAATTTCATTTTCAATACTAAACTAATGTGGTGGTTCTCAGACTGGTTGATTCATTTAAAATTGAACCTTTTGTTAAGTAAATTGTATTTAATGTTAATAAATTATTTGTTGCTCCAGAGTTTTGGAAACAGATTCCTCCAAGTGAGCCATATCGTGTTATTCTCGGTGATGTAAGGGACAAATTATATAATACACGTGAACGTGCTCGGCAGTTGTTAGCCAATGGAAGCTCTGAAATCCCTGAGGAGACTACCTTCACAAATGTTGAGCAGGTATCATCCTAATATTGTCTGATAAACTTTTGTGAGATACAAATAATTGGACTTTTTCACCTATAAGGAGAGTGCTTTGAAATGACTCATTATTGATTCCATCTTGGGTTTTAGATTATGTTCAATATTTTAACACTCTGAATTTCTTGCCATTTTCGCTAGCTATACAAATATGAATAGTTCATTCTTTGATGTTCATGTTAGTCCACAACTCTAAAAATGCAAGATCATGAGTTTTCAGAATAACCGTGACAAGTAATTTAATATATTATATTAAAACCAATAACATCCAATTTTTTCTTGTAGTTCCTGGAGCCACTTGAATTGTGTTATAGGTCGCTGTGTGCATGTGGCGACCAACCAATAGCCGATGGAAGCCTTCTTGATTTCTTGCGCCAAGTTTCCACATTTGGGCTTTCACTTGTAAGACTTGATATCCGTCAAGAATCGGATCGGCACACTGATGTTATGGATGCTATTACAAGGCACTTGGAGATTGGATCTTATCGAGAGTGGTCAGAGGAACGCAGGCAGGAATGGTTGCTATCTGAGCTGAGTGGAAAGCGCCCTCTCTTCGGCCCTGATCTTCCTAAAACAGATGAAATTGCTGATGTATTGGAAACCTTTAATGTCATTGCTGAACTTCCTTCAGACAGCTTTGGTGCTTATATCATCTCAATGGCAACATCTCCATCTGATGTGCTTGCTGTTGAACTTTTAAAACGTGAATGTCATGTGACGAAGCCATTACGGGTTGTCCCATTGTTTGAAAAGCTTGCTGATCTTGAGGCTGCTCCTGCTGCGGTGGCGCGTTTATTCGCTATAGATTGGTACAGAGACCGCATCAATGGGAAACAAGAAGTTATGATAGGGTACTCGGACTCAGGAAAAGATGCTGGCCGTCTCTCTGCTGCATGGGCACTGTACAAGGCTCAAGAGGAACTCATAAAGGTTGCAAAAGACTTTGGTGTTAAGCTTACAATGTTCCATGGCAGAGGAGGCACTGTGGGAAGAGGAGGAGGCCCCACTCATCTTGCTATTTTATCTCAGCCACCAGATACTATTCATGGCTCACTTCGGGTAACAGTGCAGGGTGAAGTTATTGAACAGTCATTTGGAGAGGAGCACTTGTGCTTCAGAACACTTCAGCGCTTCACTGCTGCTACACTTGAGCATGGAATGCACCCTCCTGTGGCACCAAAACCAGAATGGCGTGCCCTCATGGATGAGATGGCTGTCATTGCTACAGAGGAGTATCGCTCCATTGTTTTCCAAGAACCCCGTTTCGTTGAGTACTTCCGATGTGTAAGTTTTGTTGAATACTTCAGTATAGAAATTGTCCTTGAAAATCTAGCAGTTCAAATGATAACCTAGTTGGCATGCATGATTAACCAACACTGCATTAATATTGTTTCCGAACAAGATGAAATTCATGTAACATTCTCAATGTTAAAAATATTTTGCCCATAACATTTATGGCTGCTGGTTATCATTTGTTTTCTTCCCAGAATCCTGCAAATGTAGTATTATCCGTTACAGAAACTTGAATTGGAATACAATTATATATCTGATGATTTAAGAAACATTTGCTCTTTCCTTTGGATTCAACTATTTTTCTTGCAAATTCTCAACTTATTTTCTTTCCTTTATTACTGAATATTGCAAACTGCAGGCAACACCTGAGTTGGAGTATGGAAGAATGAACATTGGCAGTCGTCCATCAAAAAGAAAGCCAAGTGGAGGAATTGAATCACTGCGTGCAATCCCTTGGATCTTTGCTTGGACTCAGACAAGGTTCCATCTGCCTGTTTGGCTTGGCTTTGGGGCAGCATTTAGGCATGTAGTTAAGAAGGATCCAAAGAATCTGCAAATGCTTCAAGATATGTATAATCAGTGGCCTTTCTTCAGGGTCACCCTTGACTTAGTTGAGATGGTGTTCGCTAAGGGAGACCCCGGGATTGCAGCCCTTTATGATAAACTCCTAGTGACAGAGGAACTGTGGCCATTTGGTGAGCGATTAAGGTCTATGTATGAAGAAACCAAGAGCCTTCTCCTCCAGGTAATTTACTATTACTGCTATACACTTCATATCTACATTATGATTCAGCATTTATGATGGTACCATCTTGTTTTCTGTAGGTTGCTGGACACAGAGATCTCCTTGAAGGAGACCCCTACTTGAAGCAAAGACTTCGTCTTCGTGATTCCTACATCACAACCCTCAATGTCCTGCAAGCCTACACATTGAAGCGTATCCGTGATCCTGACTACCATGTGAAGTTGAAGCCACATTTGTCCAAAGACTGCATGGAATCAAGCAACCCAGCTGCTGAGCTTGTGAAACTCAACCCTACAAGTGAATATGCTCCTGGTCTTGAGGATACCCTTATTTTGACAATGAAGGGTATAGCTGCTGGCATGCAAAACACTGGTTAAGCTATGCAGCTTTGTTGCCTTTCTTTGCAACTACCAATGTGGCTTTGGATACATACTGTTTAACCAAAATTTGTCGGCTACAGAAGCGAACTACCACCAAATAACAGTTATCTATCTTTTTTCATGCAATAAAACAGGATATTGGCCTATGCATGCCTTGTTTTTGACTGCATTTTCTTCTTCTCTTTCATGTCGTGTGTTTCTTATAACATTTCCTGTTCTTCTCATAGGGATTAGTGTATATAATATATATATATATATATATATATATATATATATATATATATATATATTAAAATGTGTGAAACATTTTACCTATTTTGGTTAAATCATAACAACTGTCAAAAAGTTTTATTTTGTAGGCTTATTATACCTTTTCGTTTGTCTTTTTCACATTCCCCTGTATAGTTTGCTTGTATGATTTTTCATGTTAAGAATCTTAAAGACGGAACATGATAACATTTGCGTTCATGTATTTCAATACTAAAAAAATCGATTTTTAGATATTTTACCAATTTCCCAGTTAAGATAATAATTAATATATGCTCAAAGTATATTCGTCCTTTCTTTTATTTGGAAAGAAACAATTGCACAATCTAAAGTGAATTAGATTGAGCTTTTATTCAAATTCAATGTCAATGCCGATTTATTCGACACTTCTTATTGGAGAAATTCTTGAACATGTTCATACCTTGTTTGGATTGAAAAAGGAATAAAAAGGGAAAAATAATGAAGGAAAAGATAATAATTAGAGTTTTTTTTTTATTGAGGAAAAGAGTCTGGAATGTATAAGGAAATGAGTGAAAAATTTGTAATTTGATTGATGAATTAAAAAAATAATTGGATAATATAATGAATTATCAAAATACTCATCCTTAAAATTTAATAAAAATGAATATGAATTAAAATCGAAAGATGATTAATTATAAAGTAATTATTTCATAAAATTAGAAATAATATTAAAAATAATTTAAAACTTGAAATTTAATATATTTAAATAATCAATTTCCAATAATGTACAATTTCTTTACACAATTTTTTAAATTAAAGTAAAATAAAAAATTTGCAAATGAAAAATGAGACGTGTACATAAATTGATGAATATAAAAAAAATAATTAATTTTGACTCTAATAGTGATATGTTTAAGTAAATTATAGGCCGTTTTTTAAAAAGGACTTAAATTTCATTACAAAGAAAAAACATAAATCCATGTACTAATAATAGTTAACCAAATATGAATATGAAAGGTACATGCAAGAAATTTAAAAATGTATAAAAAAAATAACTATGTTCATTTCATTCATTCAAATTAAAAAAAAAAAAAAAAAGTTTATAAAATTAAAAATAAAATATATTAAATTTCAAGTTTTAAATTATTTTTAATATTATTTCTAATTTTATGAAATAATTACTTTATAATTAATCATCTTTCGATTTTAATTCATTAAAAAAAAAAAAAAAAAAAAGTGTATGAAATCAGAAATAACACATAGTCAAATAAAGCACAAGTCTCTTGAAAATTGTTTTGAAGTTCTTGGTTTATGCGTTCAACTCCATTAATCATTTGATGATTTTGTTTCAGATCATGACAAAGATTCAAATAAATTATTTATAATCATTTACCTCTCTTGAACTTCTAATAAATAAGATAAGAATTTTTTAATTTTAAAAAAAATGCTTTGAAATAATTTATTTTCTTTTCTTTGAATTGGAGTGGAAAACAAATCGGATAAGGAGTAGGCTTAAAAGAAATGACAAAGAATAAGTAGAAGTCACTGACAGTAGTTCTCACCAGCTTGAGAGAACCTACATCCATCAAACCAAAACAACTTTTCTATCATGTTACAATTATTTTTATACTTATTATTACAATTACAATTACTATTTTTGACCGAATCTGTAACTGATTTCTGTGACCGATTCTGTGACTGAATCTGTGACCGATTCTGTGACCAAATTTGTGACCAATTTTTTCGGTCATTGATAGTGATTGATTTTTTCGGTCACTAATTTCTAGTAGTGATAATGGATTACATTTACACATAATTAATTATACATCTAGTCATAATTTGACTATAGACCAAGTCATAATTGATTATGACTTTAAAATTTGTAATTCTCTTCAATATTATAAGTTAATTGATTTAATTAAAAAATATTTCATAAAATTGACTTATTCAATTCTAACTTGAAATTCAATAATTATCACTATTATTTATGAAATATTTTTTAACTAGTTAATAAAAATGGA
>Ga0099825_1008999_pt1 | contig 11576 bp, 15 predicted proteins | sample SiratroredBW_FD_76838 | JGI IMG/M metagenome (GOLD analysis project Ga0099825, IMG submission 76838) | Root nodule microbial communities of legume samples collected from California, USA - Siratro red BW | ecosystem: Host-associated > Plants > Roots > Nodule | place: USA: California | collected...
GCAGGAATTAGATTTCATTAAAGCATGGAATATAAAAGTTTATTTTGTCTTTATACAATAATTTCTGCATAGACTAAAGTCTATGCAATTGCTTCCATTTCCACATAACACATTTTGATTTTCGTAACACATTAAAATGTTAGAAAACATATTTTAGCCGAAAAACTAATACAACTATGTATTTTAAGAACTAATACAACTATATTTTTTATGATGATAAAACATAATAAATATAATTAAGCAAGTTTGATGTAATTATTATTACAATAACAATAATTGTTTTATATATGCATGTAAATTAAATATTAGCTATAGTAATCATAGGAACCTTTCAGCAATATTTTTCATTGTATATTTAGAAAATTGGTCCTATCAATTCTTATAGAACTAACTCCTTGGCTGTAAGCGATATACTCACCTCAAATTATCAACAGAATTTGTTGTCGTATGAAATTTCTGCAAAGACTAAAATATCATAGTCTTTTTGCTTGTTTCATTTTTTTTTTAAAATTTGATATGGTTGCCTAACTTTCTAACCCAGAAGAAAAGTTGGTAAATGTATGAGACAACATGTTTATGATAAATCAGTATATATGTTCTTATTATTTAAAAGTACTAATATGTTTGATAAATATAAAAAATTTAAAATTATAATACATGGTACAAATAATATATAAAATTTATTATGAAATTATTTATGTGATATAAAATATTTAAATTAAATAAATATATCAATATTTTATTTTACAATAAAAACTATTGACTGTCTTATTATTTGAATAAAATTTATATAAGAATACACTGATAATTATTTTATTCTATCTGGTCAAGCTTTTAGATCTCACAAAAATATTAAACTTTGCTATAAATCAAATTGTTATGAGTTTACATTAAAAATTGTTTTCAGATATTAGATTAATAGTCTCTAAATTTAAAGAACTAGTCACTAATATTATTAAAATTAAAATTTAAAGTAATTTTTGGTCTTTAATTTTGAAAAAGAAATTAATAATGAATTTAGAAACTTATTTAATGAAAATAAAATATAATTTAAATATTAATAATCTTGAATTTCTAAATAATTGCTACCTTCGTGTATATAATCACTGAATATTTTGTATTTCTAGGTAAGTTTTTATTTAATGAACTTTAAAATTTTTAGTGATTGTTCATAAAAAAGTAACTAGCTACATCTACCTAAATATTTTTCATTTTTTGATAAAGTTCTTCTCATCTGTTTGATTATTCCAGAAATAGGATAAATGAAGTGAATTAATTTTTAAATATATCTTTTACTATTCTGAAACTTATGGAAGTCAGTTCATATATTTAGGAATTAAACTTTCAAAAGTCTATTTATTACAAAAATCTGGACAACTTTTGAAGCTCTAACAATAGACATACAAAAAATATATAACTGATAGAATTCCAGAAGTTTAATTGTGGAATATACAATTTTCTATAAATTTAATTTCAACATATAATTTGACTTTTGGAAGTTTAATTTCAAGATAAGAATTTAAATTCTGGAATAATGAAACCACTAACCACACTCTGTTTACAAGAAGGAAGGGTGTTCAAAGCAATTACCTTTGTTGGACTTGTAGGCCTGTGTGTACTTCCTGCGTTTTATGTTATTTATTCTCTTTTTTCTTCATGCACTCCATGATTTTTTAAATAATCATTTTACTCCATATAAAAAAAGTGACTTTTGTTATTTCTTCGAGAAATCTTTTAGAACAAGCTTTTTTTAATTTTCACATTAAACCTATTGAAACACATAAAATGCATTCAAGAATGAGTTTCCATATAAAATTTCTATAATAAGTGATAACCGTTAATAATTGGTTAATTACGCATAGATTTGTTAAGATTTTTAGTATTTATTATGTTTTAATTATAGGATTTTTAAGGATTTTGTTTAGTTAGGGATTTTATTGTTTAATTTTCTGTTTAATGTGTTTTTGGTTATGGAAAGAGAATGTCGTTGAGATTTAGGTAAGATTCGAAGAAAGAGAGAATGGGGAATGCTGGAATTAAAGAAAGGAGCAGGAAAACAGATTTTAAGTGACTTCTTGCTTACGCTAAAGGAGGAGCTTGAGCTAAAACTCACTTAAATTATAAAAGAAGTTCTGAACGAAGGCGTCAACGCCACTGAAGCTGTGAAGTGCGAAATAACAACCACTTTGTAACAAACAGCAGGGATCTTTTATAAAAGGACGGCTAGAATGAACAAAGGGATCATTATCTTTTGGAAGATCTTTTGAAGCACTTTTGCAATCAAGAATTTTTTCTTTTTACTTTTCCATTGTGTTTTCATGGCTACCATGCGTAGCTAATTTCTTTTCTTCTTGGGATTGAATGTAAAGTCTCACTTTCATATGCACTCTTAATACTATTTTTATGTCATTCAATTTAATTACTCTCGTTAATGTTTTGTTTAGCTTTCGTATTTTGACTGGAAAACATTATTTGAAATTGGAAATAAACGTTAACTCATTACAGGTATACGTTCAGGAATGAAGTGTAATGTAATGACTGTTCATTGCAAATGCTCTTAATGCTGATTAATTTAATCTGGTAACTAGGAATAGAGCTAGATATTTTAATCTATGAATTTCAATATTAGAGGAATCAAGTTGAAAAGGTTTTTATTTGCATATAAGGGTAATTTAATAAAATGACATAATTATTTAATTATGAGTGTATGGGAAGGAGAGTAAGTTACAATTCAATCCCAAGGCTTTTATTACTATTAATTTCATATCTTTTAACTACTTTCTGTTACTTTTCTTTATATCGTTAAACAAACTCATTATTGTTAATTGCTTTTATTCACCATCTATTGATATATATTTGGTTTTCAATTAAACTCCGTTCCCTGTGGAAACGATACTCATCTTATTTATTATACTACTTGAGGACTCAGTACACTTGCTGATAATCCATTAACAAGTTTTTGGCGCCGTTGCCGGGGAACGGTGAAAAATTGGAAATTGAATTTTGTATCAATTGCATTGTAAATTACTGATTTTTCCTGTGATGGTAATCTCTTGTTAGACAGTGGTTGATGCGTTTGAGAAATCAAAGGAAAGAAGAACAATTGTTATTTAATCCCGATATCAATAGGATGTTGAGACAGCTTAGGCAAAGGAGAAAGCGTGAGCATAAAAGTCAGTCAAAGGACAAAACTAGTGGCGAAATCATGGCAGAAAAGGCCAATGGTCATGTCGATCCGGCTGATCCGCCACCAAGAAGAGTGTTGGGCGATTATGCTCTACAGTAAGGGCCCAGACATTTTTCCAGCATAGCTGTTCCTAACACAGCTCAAGCTATAGAAATAAAGCCAGCACATCTGACACTGGTTAGTGTTAATCAATTCACTAGAATGGAGCATGAGGATCCTTATACTCATTTGTCAACATTCTACGAATTGATAGCTACCATGGGATTCGAAGATCAGGATAAAGATGCTGCATGTATGAGGTTGTTTCCTTTCTCACTAACTGGGAAGGCAAAGGAATGGTTAAAATCGCATCCTAATCAAAGCCTGACGCGCTGGAGTGATGTGGAGGAAAAGTTCTTACAGAGATTTTTCCCTCCATCCCGTTTCATAAAGGCTAGATCAGAAATCTCAAATTTCAGACAAGGATCAGATGAAGCTTTGTGTGCAGCATGGGAGAGATTCAAGGTGTTGTTGAGAAGATGTCCTAATCATGGATTTGAAGACATTGCACAGTTAAACACTTTCCACAATGGACTGAGGCCAGATACAAAAATGATCCTTGACACAGTAGCAGGAGGAACTATGATGGCAGTTGATGTAGAACGTGCCACCTGAATTATTGATGCCTTAGCCTCAACTGATTATCAAGCACAATATGATCGGCAGAGTGTGCAGAAGAAAGGAGTTTTGAATTGAACAACACTGATGCAATTCTAGCACATAACAAAATCATGACTCAGCAAATAGAAGCTTTGACTCAGCAAATGGCAAAACTGCCACAACAGTTACAAGCACAGCAGTTGCAGGCAGTTCAAGCCTCGCAAACTGTTAATTATCAAGCTCTAGTATTGAGGTGTGATTTTTGTGGAGGAAACCATGTAAATGGGAATTGCTCACAATAGACTACAGTTGGAACAACAACTGAGGAAGTACAGTACATGGAAAACTCTGGCAGGTAAAATGTTCAGCAGGGGAATTTTCCAAACAATGCCCCTCAAGGATGGAGAAATCCCCCAAATCAACCATGGGGATGGAAGCAAGAGACAGGAAATACTGGTAGGCAGTCAATGTTTCAGCAGCAGCAACCTACATTGTGTGATCGAACTAGCAAGCTGGAGGAAACTTCGGAGAAGTTTATGCAAACTTCTCTGACCAATCAGAAAAATCAAGAGGCATCTTTGAGGAATTTGGAGACTCAGGAAGCAGATCAGCAAGGTGAACAGTTTTCTGCCAACACTCAGCCTAATCCGAAGGAGCAATGTAAAGCAATCACCATTCATTGTGGGAAGTAGGTTGGTTCTGATGTAAATGTGAAAGATGTTGAAAACAACAACCAAACAACAGGTGATGAAGGCAAAGTAGGAGAGGAAGTTCCACCAGAAGCACCCTCAACTGAAAATAGTAAGGAAGATGGGAAACAGGATGAGGAGAATTCTGATAAAAATCAGAATTGGAGGAAGATTTAGAAGGAGATACCATTGAAACATGTGCCATATCCACATGTACCTTCCAAACGAGAAGCTGAGAGGCAGTTCATCAGATTCACAGAAATCCTGAAGAATTTACATATTAACATACCTTTTACAGAAGCATTGCAGGATATGCCTATCTATGCACGTTTTTTGAAAGAGATGTTGACTAAGAAGAGAAAATCTCCAGAGGATGAGAGAGTGGAATTGAAGGCAGGATGTAGTGCCATCATCCAGAAATCAATTCCACAGAAATCTTGCGATCCTGGGAGTTTTACACTACCCATCCCAGTGGGAAATTTGTATGTAGGGAAGGCTTTGCTATACCTAGGTGCAAGTATCAATTTGATTCAGTTATCCATGCTGAAGAAAATATGAGAGATAGATGTCAGACCTACACGAATGACATTGCAGTTGGCAGATAGATCTATCAAGCACCCATATGGAGTGGTAGAGGATTTGCTGGTGAAGATAGATAAATTCCTTTTCCCAGTTGACTTTGTGGTGATGGATATTGAAGAAGATGTGGATGTACCTGTGATCTTGGGGAGACCGTTTATGAAAACTGTAAAGGTGATCATAGACGTGGATAAAGGCAAATTAAAGGTCTGTGTGGAGAATGAGGAAGGGAATTTCAATGTTTTTTAGGCAATGAAACATCCTAATGACAAAAGGGATTGTTTTAGGCTTGATGTGATAGATGAAGAATACAGTCGAGTGCAGAGCAGCTTAGCCAGTTCAGAGACACTATTGCAAGTTATCACCAAACCTGTAGATGAATTAGTTGAAATGGCGGATGCAGAGGCTTTAGCCTTGGCTACTATGTTAGATCAAGTTAAGGAGTTTGTTCAGCAATCAGAAAACAGACAGAAACTGGAGACAGGTTATATTGCTACAGAAGAGGCACCAGAGTTTAAGGTTTTACCACCACATCTTAAATACAGTTTTCTGGGTGGAGACATAAAGAAACCGGTAAGCTTAAGCAGTTTGCTAACTGTTGAGGAGAGGAGAGGTAATTGAGGTGCTGAAAATCAACCAAGAGGCTGTTGGTTGGCAACTGTCAGACTTAAAGGGAATTAGTCCAGCTTATTGCATGCACCGGATACACATGGAGGCTGATTTCAAACCAGTTGCACAGCTACAGAGAAGACTGAACCCAGCTATGAAAGAAGTAGTGAAGAAGGAAGTGCAGAAACTGTTGGAGGCTAGGATGATTTATCCCATTTCAGACAGTACATGGGTAAGTCTAGTACAAATGGTCCCAAAGAAGAGTGGAGTAACTATTATACACAATGAGAAGAATGAGCTAATCCCCACAAGAACAGTTATTGGCTGGAGAATGTGCATTGACTATAGGAAATTGAATCAGGCATCTAGGAAGGATCATTTTCCTTTGCCTTTTATGGATCAGATGTTGGAAAGGTTAGCAGGAAAAGCTTATTACTGTTTTCTGGATGGTTATTCAGGCTATAATCAGATTACAGTAAATCCACAAGATCAAGAGAAGACGACTTTTACATGTCCCTTTGGTGTTTTTGCATATAGGAAAATGCCATTTGGACTGTGTAATGCACCAGCTACCTTCTAGAGGTGCATGTTGGCTATTTTTTCTGATTTGGTAGAGAATTGCATAGAAGTATTTATGGATGATTTTTCAGTTTTTGGTTCATCTTTCCAGTCTTGTTTGGAGAACCTGAATACAGTATTAAGAAAGTGTGTTGAGACAAATCTGGTGCTGAATTGGGAGAAGTGTCACTTTATGGTAACCGAAGGCATTGTATTGGGGCACAAAATCTCTGAACGTGGCATGGAAGTAGACAAGGCAAAAATGGAAATTATAGAGAAATTGCCCCCACCTACAAATGTCAAAGGAATAAGGAGCTTTTTGGGACATGCTGGTTTTTATAGAAGATTTATCAGAGAATTTTCAAAAATTGTGAAACCACTGTGCAATTTGTTGAATAAAGACACACCTTTCAACTTTGATAAAGATTGCTTAGCAACATTTGACAGATTGAAGGAGAAGCTCACTACTGCACCAATTATCACTGCACCTGATCGGAGTTTGAGTTTTGAGCTTATGTGTGATACTAGTGACTATACAGTGGATGCTGTTTTGAGATAGAGAAAGGAGAAGTTGTTTTATGTAATACACTATGCTAGCAAAGTCTTGAATGATGCTCAGAGCAATTATACAACAACTGAAAAGGAATTGGTAGCAATTGTGTATGCTTTGGAGAAATTTAGAGCCTATCTCATAGGTTCTAAGTTGACCATTTATACAGATCATGCTGCCCTCAGATATTTGTTGACCAAGCCAGAATCAAAGCCCAGGCTAATTCGCTAGATGCTGCTACTACAGGAATTTGATTTGGAAATCAAAGACAAGAAGGGCAATGAAAATCATGTGGCTGATCATCTATCCAAATTGGCTAATGAAGCGATTACTGCTAAGGAAGCTGAAGTGGTGGATGAATTCCCTGATGAAAAGCTGTTAGTTGTACATGAAAGGCCATGGTTTGCTGATATGGCTAATTTTAAAGTTGCTCACATTGTTCTTGAAAACATGGACAAGAAATTGTTTAAGGAGGCTAAGCAGTACATTTGGGATGACCCTTACTTGTTCAAAATAGGGGCTGATAACTTGTTAAGAAGATGTGTGACCAACAGGCAAGTACAGAGCATCTTATGACATTGTCATAATTCTCCTTATGGAGGACGTTTCAATGGGGAACGCACTGTAGCAAAAGTGTTACAATCTGAGTTTTATTGGCCAACATTGTTCAAAGATGCTTACACACATGTGCAACATTGTGATAAGTGTCAGAGGACAGGGAACATCTCTAAAAGGCATGAGATGCCCTTGCAGAACATTCAGGAGATTAAGGTGTTTGATTGTTGGGGAATTGACTTTATGGGACCGTTACCAAGCTCATTGTCTAATGAGTATATCTTGATAGTAGTTGAATATGTTTCCAGGTGGGTTGAAGCTATTCCCACACAGAAAGCTGATTCAAAAACTGTGATCAAATTTGTCAAAAAGAACATCTTTTCCAGATTTGGAACACCACGAGTCTTGATCAGTGATGGAGGAAAACATTTTTGTAATGTGCAATTGGAGAAACTACTGGAACATTATGGAGTAAAGCATCGGATTGCCACTGCATACCATCCTCAGAGTAATGGTCAAGCTGAGGTTTCCAACAGAGAAATTAAGAGGATCCTAGAGAAAACTGTTGCAGCCTCACGCAAGGATTAGGCTTTGAAGCTAGATGAGGCACTGTGGGCATATAGAACAACATATAAAACACCTACTGCATTATCTCCTTTCCAATTGATTTATGGAAAGGCTTGTCATCTCCCTGTGGAATTGGAACATAAAGCTTTTTGTGCACTCAAGTGGCTCAATTTTGATTCTAAGGCTTCAGCAAAAAAGAGGATGCTTCAATTGACTGAATTAGAGGAGATGCGACTCAATGCATATAATTCCTCTAGTTTGTACAAAGAAAGAATTAAAGCATATCATGACAAGAAGCTGTTGAAGAGGGAATTTCGAACTAGACAGCTGGTTTTGTTGTTCAACTCTAGATTGAGGCTGTTTCCAGGAAAGTTAAAATCCAGATGGTCAGGACCATTTGTGGTTAAGCAAGTTAGATCACATGGAGCTGTGGATATTGAAGATCCTAAATCTAAAAGAAGCTGGCTAGTGAATGGGCAGAGACTTAAACACTACGTGGGTGGTGATTTTGAAAGGCTCATATCACTAATTACTTTGAGTAATTAGGATTGGTGTCAAGCTATATGACGTTAAACGAGCACTTGCTGGAAGGCAATCCAGTATTTACATATTTTGATATTCATGCATGGTAGGTATAGGTTGGTTCGCATAGATTAGGATTTTAAATTACAGTTAGAATAATTTTTAGCTTTGAGTTATTTTCATAGCTCAAGCTAAATGTCACTTAGGGCTCATTTTAGCATAGTTTAAATAAAATAGAACATTGCCTTGGCTCACAAGGACCTGGCACTGAGCTAGTTGGAGACGATTCAACTTCGCACATTCTGCACAGAGCACACACAGCATTGTTCAACAACTCTCTGGGAATCAAGGTAGGATTTTTTTTTTGTTATTGTTAAATGCGAAGTTGCCTGTGGTTCTGAGAGTCATCTTAAGTTGTTTATCCATGGTAGAATAGGTTCTGTAATCTGTTGCGAGAGTTAGGGTTACGTTTTGGGGGTTAAAGTTTTGGTTTTTAGGGTTCCTGAATGTTAGATGAGAGGGTAGTGATGTTTGTAGGAAGAAATTGGTGCTAACTTTGGTTTTTAGGAAAATGCCGCGAGTCAAGCGCACCGCTATTAGAGGAAGTCCAGCTAAACGATACAGAGGAGCTGAGCAATTTTTGATGATGCCATACCTTCGGACACGCTGGAATAGGAGCAGGCGGCAAACATTTAGGCACAACAGAATGCACAGAAGTTTCTGAATGATAACAAGTTCAGAAGGTATGAGCAGATCAAGCGTTGGGGGTTTATTGCTGAAAGGAGGGTAGAACTCAAGCCTGGGGATCGTGACCCCTTCCTGATGGGGATACTGAGACGTAACTGGAGAAGGTTAGCTGAGCCCCTCAAGAAATTTGATGCTGAGATTGTAAGAGAGTTTTACTCCAACGCTTATCTGGAGCGTCAGGAGAGGCATAGAAGGAAGACGATGGTAAGAGGAAGGTGGATTAAGTATAGTCCACAAGCCATTGATGATCTTCTGGAAAACCCTTATCGTAGACAAGATGAGCAATGCCACTATTAGAGGTTATGTGGTAGGAAGAAAAGGTTTAGCAATAGGAAAGTGGCAGCAGTTCTGTGTATGCCAGGAAAGGGTTATCAGTTGACTGAAGCAGGAAAAAAAACTCGTATCAAGAGAAGAGACATGAGGACCTTGGCACAAGTCTGGCTGACATTCCTGTTGGCAAATGTTATGCCAACAGGACATGTTTCGGATATAAACGTCGCGAAGAGCAATTTGTTATTCTCAATGATGCAGGATGATTTTACTATTAATATTGCGCGGGTAATTTCTGATGAAATATAGAAGGTAGTTGATGAAGAGAGAGTAGGAAGAGGAGAAAGAAGAGGAACTTTGGGGTTCCCTGTATTGATCACTGCTCTGTGTGAAGATCAAGGAGTGTTTGTGGATCCGAAGGTGAAGATCAGAGCTCCAATTGATTTGAAGTTCATTCAACTTCATTGCACCAATGCAGAAGAATATCCGGAATAGAGAAATAGGGCACCAAGTCCACCTAAGTCACCCTCATCACCAACTTTGGAGGCAGTGGAGAAAATAATTATGAGACATGTTTTGCATATGGAGGATCAGCAGAGTGTCATTTGCAGATTTATGATGCAGATATACCATGCCATCCGAGACAAGACTTTTATGAATGATGAAGAATTGTCCTCTTACTTGAACTGGCCTGGCGACAGGCCAAGTTCAGTGGGAGGGGCTGAGCCTGGAGGAGATGAAGTGCAGAGTGATGCAGGAAATAAAGGTGCACCAATAGATAATGAACCAGTGAATGATCCACCCAATGAACCAGGACTAGAGAAGGAACCATCTGTAGCTCCAGCAATAGAGGAGCCAGCAGCAGCTAGCCGTGCAGAACCACCAGCAGAACCACCAGTTGAACCATGTGAGGATTCACCAGTTAGGAGAACAGCTTCAGTAAAGAAAACTCTAGTGAGAAGAGCATGACCATCAGAAAAGAAAGCAAAATCACCAGCAAAGGAAGCATCAGGGATTGAATCGTCTAGAAGGACAACAAGATCATCAAAGGCAGACTCACCATTGAAGGAACCATCTGTAGCTGAGCTAGTTAGAAGATCAAAAAGGGCAAGGAAAACTGTGGCAGGAACTTTGGCTGTTATAGAGGAAATTGAGCCTCTAAAGACTCAGTTTGTGATATCGTCAGACTCAGATGGGGAAGATCAAGCAAGTGATGAAGAAGAATTAGTGAGCAATGAGGAAGCAGCAACAGGAAACTTTGTAAGTGATGAGGACACAGATGATGAAGATAGCAACTACTGAGGGTTGCTATAACAGGAAGGAAGAGCAACTACTGAAGGTTGTTGTAGCATTGTTGGTTGAAGTTTTTGTGGCTGGCCTGATAAATTGTAGATAGGCAAAGGTCTGGAATGATATTTTGAAGTGTAGATCAGAGATAAATGGTGGTAGTGTAGCTTTTACTTTTGATGAATGACTATTTGTGATGGATAACTGTATTAATTTGCACATTTTGGATAACTGTACAAGGTTTAGGCACAGGAACTAATGATTGAGCATGATATGTTAATATGAATGTGTACTAAAAGTAATGAAACTGCTGGGATTGTGACTGAAACATTTTGTGTGCATTAAGTAGCGTATTCTTATTTTTGAGCTTGAGCTAACAGTGACAGAAAATTAGAAAGACTGCATGACAATAGGAGGATTAACATGAGCAAGAATTGACAGGATTGGAGTGAAACAGTATGTGAGACAGTGACACTGAGAGAAAAATTGAGATGCGTATTGTCTTGATATTAATTGTTGCTTTAATTTGTTGAGCTAGGATTTATCTAGCATTGATAAGGATGAGGAAGGCACATTGTTTGATTGAGGGTAAATGATAACAAGAGCCAAAAAGCTACCTAGTAAGATGAGAGATTGAACTTTGAACCAAATTGGGCCGAATTAGTGGAACCTTGAGCTATATGTCCATAAAACCACCTTGAGTATGAATAGTTAGGAAATTGTGGTACAACTTGAAGAAAAAGGGAGTTCTAAGTAAATGAGGGCTTTGGATACTGGGGAAGTAAGGTAGCTGCTATAAGAGTGTACTCCAAATGAA
>Ga0099825_1009002_pt1 | contig 11573 bp, 4 predicted proteins | sample SiratroredBW_FD_76838 | JGI IMG/M metagenome (GOLD analysis project Ga0099825, IMG submission 76838) | Root nodule microbial communities of legume samples collected from California, USA - Siratro red BW | ecosystem: Host-associated > Plants > Roots > Nodule | place: USA: California | collected...
AGAAAAAACAACAAATAGCTTAAGTTCAACCGGTTACAACTTGAAGAGAAAACTAGATTTACCTTCCATGATGTTATGGTGTTGATTACCATGATGTTTGAGAAAAAATTATGAGACCACATTCTTAATCAACAAAAAAAAATTCATAACATGTTATATGGAAATTAGCCAGGATAAATTCATTATGCTATACTCAAATCTCATGATAGATAATGTTACATAAACTTGAATCTCAGTTAGCTAGTTATTCACCAGAATCTGGTCCTTCTTTGTCATCAGTAACAATATACTGATGACCCTGGGATTCCAGCCACTGGCGTATACCCAATGCTCCTTCAACACACCCCACAAAATTAGGATTCAGTTTTGCATACTCATTCCCTTTGTAGAATACTCCCACAATCTTCTTCTTTCCACCTGACACCTATTCTCAAACAGGGAAAAAATAAATAAATGAATCAGAGTAATGCATAAACAGAGTTGAAGAATGCAGTATTAATCACGGTGTTGCATCAGCAAAATTAATCATGGTCAGCAACATAAATAATTAAACATTCACTAACACACATTTTTTGAGGCTGTGTTATCACTCATGGTTGAGAGAAAAGATGCAACAGAGAACTAAGAAGAGATGTAAGGAGAAGATTTGTTGCTGGTGTGAGTGAGAGAAAAGAGAAGAGTCTCTTATATAGAGAAATGGGGTTGCTTGGTCATGACACGTAGATCATACACGGTGTCTTGACCTTTGCATGATGAACAAGTTTCAGCTTGGTCCCAGAAAAATGCTGACATAAATGGAGATTAATATATTTTTTTAATACAACTGTTCCTGAGTTATATTTATTAAAAAAATATAAAAATATGAGAATTTATCTTTTTATTTAAGAATTTTTTTAATAAATTTGAAATCCCTTGATGCCTGCTGCCCTTCCTGGAGAGATGAATTTGGATCGTCAGTAAGTGTTGCATTATTTTTAATTAATTTCCTATTTTTAAATATTTAAAATAGAAAAAAAAGGAATATTTTCCTTACCCATCCTATTGTGATTGATGATATTATAGGTTTTATAAGATAAGAAATAAGGTGACGATTTCTATAAATGAAAAGTGAACAATAAATAATTAAACTGTTTTTTAAATTAAAATTTTTATAAATTAAACTGTTATTATATTATAAATTAAGAGTGAACAATAGATGAAGAGCATTTAAACTGTTTCAGTAGATTAAACGGTTATTATAAATTAAAAGTGAACAATAAGGTGTTTATATGAAAAAAGTAAAAATAAAATAAAGCATAACCAGATAGACTATAAAAAAATCAAATTTTAGAAGTATAAAAGAAACTTTTTTATAAAATAGTTTCACACTTTCATCCAATAAAACCATATCATATTATATATAAACTCATTAAATTTTATAATAATTATTTCAAATCCATACTTCTAGTAGTTGCTTGAGAATATAAAAGCTATAAAAGTTTTCCACTAAAAATTGCATGATAATGTAAACTTTTAACAATTCCTAAGATACATCTATATCTTCCTTTTCTACTTTGCTGTAATTTAACTTTTTCTAAAATATAATAGTTCTTTTAACATTTAGATGATAAGAGATGAGGTTACCAAAATGCCATTCCTTCTTGGTTTGTGGTCCACCAAATACAAGTTAGGTCAGTCAGGTACAGAGAAAGACAATGCTATGTCATACAATGGATTATGATTCCTGCCTTGTCAGTTATTTTCATTTAAAAATACATGTAATTAAATAAATTAAGATGTATTAAATTATAATTAATATTATTAATTAAGATTTAATTAATAAGCATGTATGATTTAAATGATATTATTATTATATACTTACTTTAGTTAATGAATAGTTATAATTTATTTATTTGATGAAATTAATTTTAATATCTTTTATATATATATATATAATATTTCAAAAACTAAGAAAAAGACCAAGATAGAAAATATTTCTCAAAACCATTCGGAGAATTACTGTGGGCAATCCTTTCAGCACAAAGGTTTGATAACAGGGAAAGTGGTGAACGAATCAGAAACGCACATCACAGAGTGAGAAACAAAAACTTCAGCATCAGGTGATAGTGACGAATCAATCATGCAACAGACACAAACAACAACAAAGGCAAATCTCACCAAGAACAAGAACAAAAATGCTAAAATAGAACTGTTAACACAAGATTAATCAGGGTTACTTACATGAAGGTCTCTGGAGAAGGTGGAAGAAAGCAGAGAGCGAATAGCAGAGGAAGCAGCACGTTTCATGGCCATGGTGATTTGCCTGTGAAAATTTGATTGGCCAAAACAAAATTAAAATTGCAATTAATTGTTATTATTATTATAATAAAATAATTAAGAAGAAGAAGAAAAGATTGGAAGATGAAAGATGAAAGAGTAGAAAGGTGAGAAGTTGGGAAGAGATGAAGTAATCACCAGTTGCAACCTTTGCCTATTGTGTTTGTCTGTGTGTCTGTTTTCTTTTTCTCTCAATTTGTTCACTGTTTCACACATGTGCCACTTTCCCTTCACACGTGCCACTCTTTTATTTCTCTTCTGTTTGGCTTCATGTGTTTCATTCAACTCAGTCATCAGTCTTTATCATATTTGTCTTCTAATTTAATTTTTGTCAGTTCAAACTGGCCTTGAATACTTATTCAGTTGCATAAATGGATGAATTTTGATTTTAATTTTTATACTTTATTTTATTTATTATCTTTTTAATTAAAAATTTATTTTTTAATATGCCATTAGTTAAGTGGATGTGTGTCCAACTGAATATTAATTGAACATTGCTGGTATTTAGTAAAATTTATCATATAATGTTACATTTTGAAACTTATGAAAAGGTTGTAAGATTTAGAATATAATAGTTATGTATCTGTCTTTGAGTGAATGTTATGGATAAAAAAATTGATTTCAGATTAATTTTCTTAAAGTTTTGTTTGGTTTGTGAATAATGAACAAAAGATATGTTAAATATTATAGTTTTTGTGCTTATACTAAGTACTTTGCTTATGATATAAGAGTAAAATTTTGCAAAGGAGTGAAAAAGAACAAAAGGTAATTTATCACATTTGGAAATTTACTAAGCAGAAAGATGAAAGTGGGATAAAGACAATTATCCAAACTAAATTAGAAATTTGAAGTTATACCTTTTTCCAAACTTGTGAAAAAAAAAAAAAAGGGACACACAAAGATTGATATGCTGTAATTGAGATTGCTCTCACCAATATGAGCAGATGACCTTCAACTTTGTTGGATTGAGATTTAATTCATCAAACTCTTTTATAATCCCTCAGATTTATATGGACATGGATCACTTATTCTTTAGTATTAGTGATTTGATTTTATGTTTTAATGCTGAAATTATGCAATTGCTCATCTTTTGATCTTAAATTCAAATTTTAATTGGAAAATCTTATTTGAATGGCTTCCCAATTGCATCACTTAATAATTTTTACTTCACTTTAAAATCTAAAATCAAAATACTTATGCACACTCTATGCTTGAACTTCAAATCATGAGCTGAAAATGGTATTTTGGACATTTCACCGTCCTCATGAGAGTAGAATTTCAAATCAGGGTTGCAGAATGCAATAGCCGTGGAGTACATGTACATGGATCCAACTTAGATATTTTTTTTATTTTTTTTCACTTTACTAGGGACGATTAACCATAATAATTATTGTTAAAACTTTTAAATTGCATTGACCAATATTAAATACATCATTGAAAATATAACCATTTTTCAAAATCAAGATATGGGAATGAATATACTAAAATATTTTTTTATCATCTAGATTTTTAACAATTTGTGGTTTGATCTTTTACATTTTAATTTTTTTTATTCCTTAGAATTTTGAAAGGAATGTTTTCGTTCTTTGCATGCTTCACATTAATTGACAATGTTAAATATTACATTTTAAAAAAAATACTTTTAATATTAATAACGTTAAAAAAGTGATACAAAGTTTAAATTAAGTATGTTAATATGTTATCATAAAATAATTAAGTATTTAATATGATTTTATCTCTAACCTTTTTTCTAATTCAAATTCAGTCTGCAAGAGAAAAAGGTAATTGTAATCACTTCATCTTTTTTTTTTCCTTACCTTTTTAGTTCTTACCTTCTAACATTATTAAGTAATATGATGACAGACATATTTTTATTTAAGTTTAAAATAAAACTAATTAACACATTATATATATATATATATATATATATATATATATATATAAAAAAAAAAAAAAATATAAAGTTTAAATGTATTATATGTTTTTTATTAAAGAAAACATATATAAAATAGTGTATTTACAAGAACAAATATATAAATATATAATACTAAAAAAATAGATTTAAAAAAAATACAATGTAATACAAAAGTTATTTTAAAACAATTAAAAAATTTACTACCAGTATAAAGTATAGTTTTAAAACAGTAAAATTAACAAATATTGTAAATAGTATAATAATGAAAAGAAATGATATAATATAAAAGTATGAAAATAACAATAAAAATAGCAGTAAACCTTTTGTCAAGTATCTTATTTGTTAAAAGATAAAAAAAATTACTTCGGGTAAAAAAGTTAAAATAGTAAAAAAATACAACTCAAGGTCATAAGATTTTCTTATTAAAATATACTCCGATAATATAAAAAGTAATAAAAAATATGAAGTGTAAAAATATAAAAACAGTTATATTAAAAATATATATTGTTGTTACCTACTAAATTAAATACTCAGTAGAATGCGGTTTTCTTCCGAAGCTGGGATTTTTAAGAGATTGTGAAAATGGGTAAAATTTGTTTTATTTCTCCTATGGATAAATCTTGTGAAGGCACGGTTTTACAATGAAGAAATACATTCCCTAAAATTGTATCATCTCAATATGATGTTATTTAATTTAAACTGACAATTAATTTGGGTTAAGTGAAAATTTAGGTTAAGTGAAAATGATAGTAGTATTTTAATGTATTTTTTTTAAACTGAAATTGTATTAATATGACATAATTCTAATTTATAAAAAACAGAAATCAGTCAAGAAATAATAAGTTACGATTTAATTATTTTAATGTAAGATTTTATTATTTTAAATTTAGTTTTTTAGTTTACTATTTTACTATTTTATTATTTTAATATAAGATTTGTTTCTTTTAAATTTAGTATTTAATTTTTTTAATTTAGGATTTAAATAAATGTTTTAAATATAGTATTCTAATTTATTGAATGAAATTATTTTTAAATTTTGAAACTGAATAAGTAAATTTTAATTTTGAACAAATATTATAAATGTGTGAGTTGATAATAGTGAGAATTAATCCCCTATTATTAAAAATGGAAAGTAGTAATAAAGAAATCTCAAAGATGTTACCTGAACAAAACTACAACATTCTAACCAATTTCCAATGGAACTAATTTTCCATCAATTGTTGACTCTAACCAACTTGGTCAGTTTTGAACTTTCCTTACTTATCAAAGGAATTCTTAGCTTCCAATTCTTCAAGATTACTGTTTCAAAAAAAAAAAAAAAGGTGTGAAAGATTTAAATCATAAAAAAAATATAATCTAAATGCAAGATTTTAAGAAAGTCAAATCAACAAAGGACATATATTGAACTATTAATCAAGTCAACTTAAAAACTATGAGTTGTGGATTATACTCTGCTAAAGATTTCTTTTCATATTTTTTTACAAAATCTTTACTCAGATACAAAGGTATAAATATAAAAGTAAATTTACATTTTTATTAATAATTTATTTTATTGATGCCAACAATATATATTTTTAATATAATGATTTTTATATTTTACACTTCATCAATTTTTTTTCTTCTTATTTTTATTATCTAAACATATTTTAATAAAAAGATAAGATCATTGCAGATATGTGAAAATTCCTAAACCAACAAAAGTTTTTCTTTCATAAACAAACAAAGCAAACATTACACATTGTCCAAGTTGATCAGAGCTAAAATTGACGAAAATTATTTACTTGAAAATATTGAGAAGGTTGAGGTTTGGTTAATGACGGTGAGTTTTTTTTTGCCATTACTTTCCATTTTGAAGGAAACAGATTTTTGATCTGTGTCCCTTGGGAGATAGAAGGTAAAGGTTAATTTTTTTTACTTTGAGAGTTTAATTCATAATATTTACCTTTTAGCAAGTCCTACATTTCAAACTTTTTCTCTAGTCTCAAACTTCAAACTTCTTAAGATTTACAAGGAATTTTATTGTTATTCATTTCATTAAACCTCGAAAACTACCGTCTTGAATATTACCATGGTTTTAAAGTTAGGTGGTAAACTTTCTGAGACACGACTAATGCAAAAACAAAGTTTATAAGATATAAAATTATAATTTATGAAAATAATCCTCTACTGCCTTGTTATATATACCTTTTTTAGACAGAACTATAAATAGAAAAATGACATGGTTTAGGTGATGACAACTAATATATTGAATATGTATTGAGCATGATATTAAAGTACATATGATTAAACATGTATTGAGCATGTATTCATGATTTATGTACATTAAAAATAAGAAGTATTAAGTATTTACTCATGATTTAGGAATACACATCAATAATAAGAATTATAAAACTGTAGTATGATTGACATCTTACATATGCCATAACCACTTTTTTTATATAGTTTGTTTTTTGAGTTTTATTAATTTAGGTATGATTATAGTTTGTTACATGAAACTTGATGTATTATATATAATAGAAAGAAAGTCAAGAAATATATATTTTATTAATTTTTTTTAAATATATGTTGGTTATGCTTATTTTTTTTTATAATTCGAAAAATTAAATAATGTATTTTCTTAATTAAATTATTTTAATAAATTGTTATAGACCTATTTTATTTTATTTTAGTGATTATCAAAATAAATATTTAGTTTGACTAATTTTTAGATTATAGTAATGTTTTGCTATCTCATTTTTAATTAAAAAAATTAAGAATTAATCCTAATTAAAATAAAAATAAGAACTTAGTATTCAATGGATACAATATACAAAAATATTATAATTTCAATTATCAACATTTATAAATTAAATTTTTTATTTATTATTTGTAATGACTGAACTGTTTGAAAGATACCATATACAAAAATATTCTAATTTTAACTATCAACCTTTATAAATTAAATTTTTCATTTGTTATTTGTAATAGAATAATAATATTTTCAATTTATAAATTAAATGCATTGATTAATAAGTTAAAAATTTAGAAAATATTTTTATAACTAAGTATGCATGAGACAAGTTTGTTGGAATAAGATAAGGGACATTTTACAAGAATGAGAACTCAGTCAAACTCACATAAGGGAATGACACCACCATTAACCCAAAACCTTAAGACATTAGGTTTGTGAGTCTTCTTTCTTATATGTTGCTCAAATTTCTCATTCCTACTCAATGTGGGACTTAGACTCACACTTGAATACCTAACAATCTTCCTCTCAAGTGACAGTCCCTTCCACATTGGTACACTTTCCCTCGAGTGTAAGCATTTTCTTGTACCGCCAATATTTCCCAATTATATTACTCAAAACTAAAATATCCAATTATACTATCCAAAATTGGAAGTTCCCACCCATTAAGTATAGTTGATTTTTTTATATCAGCAACCTTTTCTTCTATCTTTTTTTAGTAAGATGATTTTTTTTATTAAAAAGCCTAGAATAAAATAAATAAGAAGGAGTACTTAAAAGGTATTTCAATCCTATTACGTAACAGAGGAACTATCATTAACAAGTTTCTTCAATGCGTTATCCAAATATATACAAACCATAACCTACTAAGCACCAATCCAACATTATAATAGAGATACCAATTAGCAAACTGATCACATGGAGAAGCAAAGCACTGTATTTATAAATTTTCTAGACTTGCTCTGAATATAAATAATATCCAAACGAGATTTCCTTTTCAGCTTATAGTTATGTCAATATATCAACATGTTCAGATATGCTTATTCTGAACATAGTGCATCTGCAGCTAAACAATGTCTAAGGACTGTCCAAACTTCACGGTTCTTCCTGTTTTAAACATCTTATTTTCTATTTCAGATTTGACAAGATCAGAGTAGCCAGAAGATAGCAGATGACATTTGGACATCTCCCAACAAATATTTCACTGAAGACAAGAGCAGTACCAAATCTTCTTTGCCTAATAATTTAGTAGTTTTTAATTGTATGTCTAATTTTATGTGGTTAGTTGATTTATTTTTCAGTTAAAAATTTCATGTTATATTTATTTTACTATATTGTGTGATGATGGAAATGAATAAATACAGAATGCAATTAACATATCTGAAAAATGGCTGAGGGAAGAGACATTGTTACAGTGACTGTAGTTTTAGGTATGTTGGTGCTCTTCTCTCTGATATGGTCTTATGTGGTTGGGAAGGCAGATGTTTCATGCTCAGAGGAGATTTGTTGGACCTTAATGTTACTCATTGGACTAATGGCAAGGCCATTGGTGGTGGTGATGTGCTTGGTTAGTGCTTTTTCTATGGATATTATATGAACTATACTCTTTTTTTTTTGCAACATTTCTAGCAAATAATGATGTTAAAGTAATGTAAATAAAGTGTAATGTAGGAATGGAATTTGTTCTTAGATATTATATGAATTACAAAACTTTTCTAGCAAAATAATGTTAAAGTTATGTAAATTAAAGTGTAGTGTAAGGATGGAATTTCTTCTTAGACATTGATGGAGTGATTTTCTGTTAGATGATTGTTTTATATGTGCAGTGTTCAATTACAATACTTCTCTTCTCTGCACAATATGGTGTTTGTGGATTGGAAAGGATACAAAAATTGTAGAGTTCCAAAAGATACAGGATATTTAAGAGTGTATAGAACAGGACATAATGAGATTCAACTTCCTGACTTGGAGCCAATTCATTTCATTTCCAACATGAATAATAACTGTGGGAGAGAAATGAGAATTCAACTTTATGAAGGAATATAATACTTAATTTTTCGTAACATTTGAATTCATCATGATTAGTTTCTGTTTTTTCAATTATCTTCTATAACCATATATAATGATTAATAAAATGTCTATTGGATGAATAATATTATCTTTGTAAACTTTATGAAGAAAAATATATATTCTTCATAAATTTTCCATAAATAATATGAAAAAAAACACATGTTTTATGTAACACTTACAATCATCATCAGATCATATCTCACCCATCTTGGCTTATTTGTTAACAAGAGATTTAAATTTATTAAACGGTAACTGAAAAATTTAGTTTAAAATGTTTAACAGTAAAATGCTGATGAAACAGTAAAACAACATTAAAGTAATAAAAGATTCTAAGAAGAGAAAAGGAATCTCTCTACTAATTGTCTTTAATGAAAAAAAATATATAAACGAATAAGTTTTAATTAAGATTACCATTTATTAAGGAATCTTATTGGATGAGTGCTGCACAGTCAATTGAGGAAGAGACATCTGTTTTCAAAAAAAAGAAATCAAAACATTTTATAGTTTATATGTTTCAAACAAAAGAAATCAAAACATTTTATAGTTTATATGAAAAATGTGTGACCGTTGTTAGTGATAGGTGGATTTATAGTTATCAGTAAAACTGGATCAATGCTAACCACATATCTTCTTGCTACTTAAGAAATTTGAGTTCGTATTCCTTTAAAAATTTTTTGAAAAAAAAAAAAAGATGACATCTCAAAGGCGGTATTTGTTTGTAATAATTTTTGTCATGTTTCTCAAAATATAACAGAAGACCACTAAATTGTGAAATATTATACCAAATGACTTATAAACTGTATTGTACTGTAAAACCTATCGGTCACTATTGACCGACAGAAATATGTCTTCGGTCGGGACTCACCATCGAGTTAGTAGTCCTAAATAACCATTTTGTGATGAGCACGTACATAAGCATGAGAGAGTGTGTCAGAAACAAGAATATTGCAAGTAAGCACAAATCATAACTGAATATCTTGTAATTCATTTCTGTTACGAAATCATAGCAGAAGAGACAATCGGCCATTAAGCCCACTACTATGCCTATAAATACAGGCTCAATCATCTTAAGTCAGGTACTTCTAAACTCTAATTGATATCCCTACACTCTCTAACCCTAAATTGACTTGAGCGGGGGACGGTGGAATTTAGTACATAAAGGAGCAATTCCAAAGCAGTCAAGGAACCAGCATGAGAAGATATTGTTTTTGCTAGAGCCAACCGGTCATGTGCGATAACATATATTTTTGTTGACCTTTTTTGGTAAGTGTATTGCTAGAGCCAACCGGTCCTGTGCGATAACATATATTTTTGTTGACCTTTTTTGGTAAGTGTACCGAGTTAAAAGTATTATAGATTTATAAAGTAAGATCTCCATCTCACAGAAAACAGTTTTGCTATTAAATCTCAAATTCACTACTCAACAAGCAAATAAAAGTTTCAAGATGATATAATTTGAATTGATAAACAATAAAGACAATTAAAGAAGCAATTATAAAAAAAAAAAGTTTTCAAGATCCAGAATCTGGTGTTGATTCATGTATCTCCCTCATTCATATTTTGAATTTGATAATAAAATACAATTTTAGGAACTACTCACTATTGATCCACGTATAATAGTCATTCATTCACACGGGTTCCTCTGATATGAAATAAACACAGATCTATAGATGTTATAGCAATCAATACACTGCAGAAACTTATCCCTAGTATTCAAATATATTTAGTGTTTTCATCTAGGTTAGAGTCTTAAAAGTACTTCCAAGTTAAATTCAAGAATCAAAATCAAGACTTTATTGATAAAATAAAATCTAAATAAAATCTAGTGCAAGATGGAAATACCAATGGATTAGAAACTCAATATTATATTTAAAATCACCAAAATAGAAATGAGTTCAAAAGATTACATTCAATCTCAAAGAAGGAGAATTTAGCTACTCATGATAGCCATTACAAACCAATGAAAGAGGAAAATTGCAAGAGAATGAGAGAATCTTGATTCTAGCCGTCTGCCTCCGTTCTTTAAGTTTTCTAAACTTAGTTTTGGACCTAAGTTAAGTGACTTTTCTCTTGGGCTTTTTTCTATTTTAAACTTTTTATTTCTTTTTTTCGTGAATATTCCAATCTATCATTTTCTTCATTCTTTTATACCTGAAATTTTACAATAATTAAGATTAAATGATTTCACTCAAAACATAAATTTAAATCCAAAAACTCTAAAATTGGGAGTAATTACTATTTTAAATAACACTTAAACCCCACAAGTACTCAATATTTTTCATGTATAAAAACACTCAAAATTGATACTTATCAATTTTTCAATGAAGACAAACAAATACTATAGTTTACATACATTTTTCTTTAGTTCAACTTTTTTTTTATAAAGTACTCTCTTAATTTTTTAATTATAAAGTATGATTATGATAAGTACCAATTTTAAGTATTTTTATACATGAAAAATATTGAGTACTTATGGGTTTTAGTATTATTTAAAATAGTAATTTCTCCCAATTTTAGAGTTTTTGGATTTAAATATATGTTTTG
>Ga0099825_1009003_pt1 | contig 11573 bp, 5 predicted proteins | sample SiratroredBW_FD_76838 | JGI IMG/M metagenome (GOLD analysis project Ga0099825, IMG submission 76838) | Root nodule microbial communities of legume samples collected from California, USA - Siratro red BW | ecosystem: Host-associated > Plants > Roots > Nodule | place: USA: California | collected...
AAAATCTTTTAATTAATCCTTCATAGAAGCATTAGGTAACCAATTTGTGATGTTTATTAGCAATTAGTAGGTGATATTGATGATTAGAGTAGTTGATTTGGAATTTGGGGGGCTGTCGACGGCAAATTTGAGGATTTTCCGATCTGTTGGGTTGAGAACCGGATGAGATCATCCAGTTTGTATTTTTTTTTAAAAATGAGAACCGGATGAACCCCCATCCGATTCACAATTTCAAAAAATAATGAAGATATTTATGTAATTTCATGAAGGGCAGTTGTGGAATAAAAAAATTATATAGGGGTGCAGGAAGAGGGTATGGAGGTGCAGGAAGAATTTGTCGGCTTCGAGTAATGGCGGGGTGGTATTTTTTTAACTGCAGAAAATGTTTTTTTGTAAGATTTTTAGAAAATGTTTTTTTGTAGTTTTGTTTTTTTTTTTCAAAAACGTGATTTGTTACGAAAACCTAATCTACAATACGTTTATAGAAAACATTTTTTGTAAGTCTATTATAAAAAATGTTTTCCATAAACTATTTCGAAATGCCTTATGAACAATTTTTTTAGAAATGTCTTATGAACAATTTTTTTATTATACACAACGTAAGTATAAATTTTTGTATAACTCATGATGCATTTAAAAAAAATAGTATTACAGATTATATAATTTATAATGTATTTAAATTTTTTTTATTACGGTATTTAAATATATTGAGAATTGTATAACCTTTAATTATAACTTTTGGAGGGCTCCTCTTGTACTTTCATGTCTTTTTAATTTTTCCACACTATCCTTTGATTACACTATTTGTTTTACTCTTCTATAATACACCTCCATATAACCCTCTCCTTTCACCTCCATTTCCACAATCGAAGTTGAAGCTCATCTTAATAGATCTTGTTACCATCATTTGTTGTCATTATCGAGTACTATTATTAATGGAAGGCAAAGGGGGAACGGCGTTGTGCGCTATAAGTGAAAGAGCTTTTTTCACAAATAAAAATATTTTTGAAATTATCTATTTCAAAAGCTGTTACCGAATTCGAAAATAGCTATCGAAATAGGCCATTCCAAAAATATTATGGAAATGTATTTTTTTCTCCTAAAATGGTTTATTCTAGAAGCTGTTTTCATATCTCTGAAAATCAAATTATACTTCCGAAACATAAAATTTAGCTTTCAGAATGAAGTCTTTCATAAGTTAAATTTTACTTTCAAAATAAGTTATTTCGAAAATAAAACATATACAGTAACCTTCACATGAACAAAGAAGAAGTATTTTTAAAATAGGTAATTTGAGAAAATTAAAAAGGTATGGAGTATCAGGAAGAACCTATGGAAGTGCAAGAAGAAGTTCTCTAATATTTATTTTCGGTTTTCGACATTAAATTAATAGAGAAATCATATTTTTAAAATATTTAATCAGTATTTCGATCTATATGGTTTTTTTGTTACGTCATATCTGCTTCAAATTGAAGTTTGAATGTGAAGTAGTTTTTTTTACATGAAATATGAAGTATGTTGTGTATGTGATATCAATTTTTGTACTTAATAGTTAAGTTTAAATATGTTTTTGTAACTTGTCAATATGATTTATTTAGTTTTAATCTAATAACAATTTTAAGTTCTGAATAATTTTTAATTTTTTACCTTTTAATTGTTAATTATATTTTTTGTGGTTATTAATTATAGCAAACTTAACACTAAAAATAAATATGTTAGTTAACATTATTAAAACCACGTAAAAACACATAAGCTTATATTTAACTCAAAATATAATAAATTACAAAACTTCCAAGGGCAACAAATATTAATATATTTGATTTTTAGTACAATGAAGAAAAATAATTTTAATACAAAAATTTTAATTTCGATAATTTTGTTAACAGTTGACATATTAAGTCTTTATTAAATGCTACTACGTTTATTAAAGGAAAATTTAATGTTGATGTGCAAGTATCTCAACTTTACTATTATAATATACATACGTGGTCATTATTAAAGTCCAAACACATGTTCATACTCCAATCATTTAATAGAGTTCAAATAAAACTAACAAAATTAAAGTTTTTATACTAATTTTTTTTATTTACTGAAATTATTCTTATCTTAGTAAATCAACTATTTATCAAACTCCTAAGACAAAAGAACCGCAAGCTCAATCACTTCCTCCATCTACCACAAAATATACTCTAATATCAAATATGATAATTACAACTCATACACCAACATAAAAAGATAAGGTAATAAAAATAAACATAATATCCTATATTTTATCATCAACAATTCATAATTATATACGGATGCAATGAATTCATATTTAGTTATATATCGTCACGAAAGCCTCCGGAAGATTCTAATTCATGATAAACAAAATCCCACCTAAGACTAGCATTGAATATTCTGAAATTAAACAAAGTTCTAGATCTCATAACAACTACTACCAAACTAACTGTATATCTACTACCAACTCATTTGTAAATCTCTTTAAGTTTCTCACTACTTAAAGTATTGTCTACGTGTGATGGAAACCTGGTAGTAAATCTAAGAGAAGATTACTTCCAAATTAAGTAACTTTAAAAGAATAAGAAAACAAACAAAATGCATACTCAAACTCAAGTGATTACAAGAATGGGGGAGGCTTTTGTTTATAGGTTTAGGAGCTCCTAACATAATTAGTCTAGGAAATGTAGGACTAAAATGTTCAAAGTACAACTACATTTATAATTTTCGTACATACACATGTCTCAAGTCTCATATTCCTTAAATATTGCATTTTTCAAATGTTTATAAGCTCTGAAGCTTCCTTAATATGTGCATAGTCATGTAGGCTTGTGGTAAGTTGTGTTTTGACCTCCTCAATTAATATTTTAACTTTCCTAATGAGGAGGGTTGCACCTTAGGATTCAAACCCTTAATTAAGTCCAAAATTTAGCCCACCTAAGCTTCTTTTTTTATACAAAGGAAAAGTTACTCATATCCAAAGGAAAAAACTACTCCTATAAAAAACATTCTATCCTCCATAAGAGAAGAGTCTTTTCAACCCCCTCTTCCTCCTCCATTCTTCTAACCATGGCCCTTGTGAGTGGCTTTATGTGTGATCCTCCATCATTGTGACTATATAATCACTGAAACAAGAATACCTTTGTAATATGAGTGTCATGTTTATCACCTCCACCCACGGTTTGCTAGTACATTAGGTATCCCTACATCACCCATCAAGGGTCACATAAACTTCTTGTCTAGAACCACCAATCCATGGTCAAACCTTACCAACACGTATACATGTACATAAGTGATCCTATTAGGACCCATCACCCACAAAGGGGCACTCAAAAAGTTACATGTCACACATATATCATGGCATACATCTCATCGTTAATCATATATCTTTTAAAGTATATATTATCATTCCTTTTATACATCACATCATCACAACATGCATAAAAATATACAACATACATAACATTGCCATTCCAACATGCCATCAGTTCATTAAGTGTCTCTCACTTGAGTGGTCACTTTAACATAAATAAGACATCATTCATTTTACTTGAACAACACACTTGCCACTTAAGCAAAGTGTGATATGATATCAACACTTTCTTAAGGTCTTATTAACTCCAGCAACCACCTTGTCACTTAAGTGTTACATTCACTGTTAAGCAACCACTCCGTCATTGAAAATAATCCAACATGTTCTAGCAAACTCCTCCACTGCTTGAGCTATATACCATGTTACTTGAGCATCAAACCCATCACTTGAGCTATGTAAGACAATTAATTAATACAATTAATGCATACCACTTGGGCCTCACTTGAGTAACAATATGTTGCACAAAAAATACATAACCTCAAAACACCTATAACAAATACCCAAAACAACTTTAACCCAATTTTTTCAAAAGTTTCTAACTTTCACATAGATTCTTTTTGTTCACATATTCAAATTCCTATTGTCATTTTTTAGAAAATATATACATTTAAAATAATCGTTCTATTTCGTACTATTGCAACCGGGATAGCGACGAAAAAAAATTATAGAAAATATGTTATTTAAATATTGGAGTCGCCATCATAGTTTATTATTGAAAAACTATAGAAAAACAAAAAATAAAAATAATCTACGAAAGTTAAGATTCAAAATTCGATTACGTGTGGGGAAGGTATTAGCACTCCCGCAACGCTCGTCTTAAGATGATACCTCTGATCAAATAAGAAAAATGAGTGTGGCTTTACAAAATATTATTTTTCTCAAAAACAATAACAATACAAATAAAAAAAATAAAAAAAATAAAATTAAACAAAAATATAAATGAAATAAATAAAAATAAACAAAAATGATAATAAAATAAATACAAATACAAATAAAGAATAAAAAATAAACAAAGATGAAAGTAAAATAAAAATAATGGGTAAAAATAAACAAAGAAAATATATTTTTTCTTTTTTGGGAGCCCGACAAGGATTTATCTTGCTCCTATGTATTTTCATAAAGGAATCAAGGATTATGTAGTTCTAATTTGAAAATTTATATTTTTTATTTTGGGGCCGACAAGATTTACCTTGCTCCTACGTATTTCCATTTCCATTCCAATGGGAAATTAGAGATCACGTTGTTCTAATTTGAAAGTTTATATTTTTTATTATTTTGGGAGGCCGACAAGGATTTACCTTGCTCTTATGTATTTTCATAAAGGAAAATCAGGGATGACATAGTTCTAGTTTGAAATTTTATATAATTTTTTGGAAGGCGACAAGGATTTACCATAAAGGAAAAATCAGGGATGTAATACTAATTTGAAAAATTATTTGATAGAATATTTGATAATTTTAGTTTTTTCTGAAAGTTTTATATTATTTGCTATATGTTGGGGCCCGACAAGGATTCCTGGAGGGTTTAAGGTTCCTATTGAGATTTTTTTTATGTGGGAGTATTTTGATAGGGTTTAAGGTTCTCGTTTGGCTTTTTTTTTATTATTTGGGAGAATTCTGATAGGGTTTAGGATTCTGTTTGACTTGTTTTTTTTATTTGGGAGGATTTTGAGAGGATTTAGGGTTCCTGAAGAGTGCTCTGATGGGTTCTAGATAACATTTGACATTGTTGGGGAATTTATTAGAAGAGTCCTAATGATGCTCTAATGGATTCTAGATAACATTTGACTGTTGTTGGAGAATTTATTAGAGGAGTTTCTTCATCGTGCTAGGGGCAACAATCAACAACCTGCATTCATTATGCAAGCAACAACAATCAAATTTTATGATTGTACTAGTGGGAGCAACCATCAAATAGGTATAATTTATATGCAATCATTGAAATTTATTATAAAAATATTTACAAGCTAATTTCTCATCATTGATATTGATACAACACAACACAAATACAGGCAAAGAACACATACACATAGCAAAGGCAGATAAAACATAGAAAATGAAAAAACAAAAAAAAAAAAAAAACAAAAAAAAAAAAAAAAAAAAAAAAGAAAAAAAAAAAAAAAAAAAAACCCATAAAAAAAAAAAAAAAAAAAAAAAACACATACCAATTGAAGATAACAAATTTAGTTTGTCCTTTGTATAGAGAATTATGGTGTATTATCCACTTGAATTTTCGTGTGCACCAAATCAGCTAAAATCTCTCCGTAATCTCTCTCGAAAACGTAGTCCTAGTAGATAGGAAAAAAAAACGTGTAATTTTGCCTCCTTTGTATATGAAAAAACGTGAATGTAATTATATTCTATGCTTTATAAAATTTACAATCTTTCAAATTATTCTGTTAATGATTTCCAGTTAATGTGCTTAATTAAACTGAAAAATATTGAGAAGAATTATTTGTAATTAAGTAAAATAATTCTCAATTATTAACAGATTCCATTAACTCACCTATTTAAATTTAAATAACATTATGGTACCAACTATTTTATTTTATTTTTCTAAATGAAACTCCTATTGAGCCTCAGTCAAATCATTTTTTTTTCTATAACTATTTAAAATGGACCAAAATTTTCTTTCTTTTGTTGCTTGTTTTTTATTTATTAAAAAAATTCATAAAAATAAAATCAGTCAAAATAAACCCACACCACTACACTTCACGTGCTCATTAGGGCTTTAATCTGGAAGAGATTTGGTGGTTATAATTGTTTTTAAAATAAGAAAAAATGCAAAGAGAGAAAAAAATATAAAGAAATGATTTAAAATCAACTAAAATATTAATACGTTACTTGTATTTATAGAATGCATTTCGAAGTCACTTTAAAATTTAATATTAAAATATTTTGAGTCTTACATTCATAATTCTTGTAAGGTAATTTTATTATAAAAATATTAATAACAAAGTAAAAAAGTCAAGTTTTAAACATTTTAGTTTTCTAAAATTTTAAATTTATTCACCCAAAATAATATTAACCTCTTTCTACTTCTGCATACCAAACTACTAATTAAGTCCTCTGACTTATTTACATCATGGATAGAAATTATATATATATAATTACTGCATTTGATAATTTCACATTTATTTCTTGTTTGAAACAACTTATAAACGATTTATTTTTATTTGGGTTTATATTATAAGCAGTTGTGAGAATGTCTATAAAACTTATAAACATGTCTTATAACCGCTGTATAAATAATTTTTAATTCATTTTCATATGCCTTTTAGATAACTTAAAAGGGGAGTTTGTGAAACTTGCGGAAAAAAATCGCTAAAAATTTTTAGTGGCTAAATATACAAAACGTTTATATTTTTTTCTTTCTCCAAATTAACTCTATTTTTCATTTTCATCATCCAAATTAATGTAAATTTTTATTTCATATAAAAAAATACAATTATTTTTTTCTAGAAATTGTTTTGTTCCTTCTTTTTTCAATAAAACCTATCATTTACATTTTTATAAATAGGTATACCTTATCAGTAATGATTGAATTTTTATATGATTTACTACTATTTGAATATCTTTATTTGTAGCGTGTGAACGGTGAAATGTTTAACTTTATGTAATGGTTGACTTCAAGTTATGTTTAATAAATTTTTAAATGGCAATTATAGCCTTAATTAATAAATTTCAGCTAAATGTGGATATAAATGGTATGTAAGTTGGAAGTTATAAATCATGGCTTTCTTTTTCACTGACTTGGGTCACCTCATTTATCACCCCAAAATGAGTCCTTTACTTTGGGGAAACAATAACCTATTAAAAGTTTAAAAAGTCAAACTTTTTTAATAAAAGTGGTCAAGTTTGGACAAACACCATTAAATAAATAGTACTATGTCATCTTGAAGTTGCATATGTGATATGTAATTTCTACAAATTTAGTGGAATATATGATTATTATTTTTTTATGTACTTCTTACTTCAAATCAATTTTCCTAGTTTTTCTCAAATTTAAGTTTAAATTTTCTATACTTGGAGAGTACATGATATTGTCTCTCTTACTAATCTGGTAGGTCATAAAATCATCTATAAAGAAAACATGACATATTTTTAAAACTTTAAAACTAATTTTATTGATTTAAAATATAAAATTTGAATTAAATTAAACTCAAAATAAATAAATAAAAACATCAAACCTACATTATTTTTCTATTTTAAATTTTGCCCCTACTTAATGTTAGATTTAGTTAAACCAATTTGAATGATTCTATTATACTGATAATGAATATTTGTGAGTCAAATGCGTTTCGTTAAACTAATTTGCAACAACAAGAAAGCCTAAATATCACTCTCTTTTGTCTACCATTACCAAACATAAAACATAAATATATTATTTTTCAAATAAACGCTCAATTCGATTCATGAAAGTTTTCAATAACCCAATTTAATAAAAAATATTTAAAAGTCCGTATAGATTTAAACTATAAATATTTTAACTTTGACTTTTAACCTAGTAATTTCATCTATAAAATTTTTAATAATAAAAAATTTCATAATCAAAAAATTAAAAAATAATTTTTTGTAATAAAAATATTTTTCAAATCTAGAATTTATTAGATAAGTGCAGTAAAGTTAGGCTTTTGGAAGTTAAACAAGATCCACCATACAGTTCCTGAGCCAGCCTGTAATCAGTTTGGTCACGGTACAGAAACCATAAAATTTGGTCAATTTTATAACTTTTTTTTGTTTTCACAATAAAAGACATGGAAAGGTTTTAAAAATTATTTTATAATTTTGAAATATATAATTGAAATAAGGACTTACGATTTTTTATATATATGATATGTATTAAGAAAATAAAATTTTATAACAACACGTATTATATAAAAATGAAATATGCTCATTAGTTATTTATTTTTCCGGGGTCATAAACTCGTATTATATATCTAGAACAAATATGAATTCTTTTTTAGGCCCCCCAACCTATTTAAGGCTCATCTTTTTTTATTTATTTTCCGTCAATTTACATTATTTAGATTTTAATACTTGTTATTTTATACACATACAAATATTTGTGTATATTTTAAAATTGAAACTATGCAGAACTCACTGTAACAACATGAATTTGAAGTTACATTAGGACCTCAAATTTGCCCCTTTGAATATCAGATTATTTTTAAAAGAAAATGTACATTATAATAAAATAAAAATATTCACATGTGGTGTTTTAATAGATATTCAAAATATTTTATCAGAAACTCGTACTAAATATTAAAAAAAAGGTCAATCAATGGAAAAAGACATAAAAGAGTCCAATGGAAGCGATGAAACCGACCCGAACCACGACAAAAAAACAGACCTTATTTTCTGGCAGCATTTAACAATGTTTGATTAGAAAGCCACAAGTAAACGCAAAAAGTGAAGATAGACAGGAGAAAGAAAAAAAATAAAATATATTATTTAATTTAATTTAAAAGAAAAAAATTAAGTAATTTAAATGAAAATAGGTAGATAGTCATTTTTATTTTTAATGTGTAAATATATGATAAGTTGGTATTTGAATTTTTTTATTTAATCTCTAAATATATATAAATGTAATAATCATATACTTTTGCCAAGTTTGGAAAAATTATTTCATATAAAACTGTTAAATTTTAATATTTAAATTAACATTAAGTTGTGTTTTTAAAAATGAATAACATTCAGAATTATCTATCTTTTCATTTTTTTTTTCTTTTATGTCACAAAAACGGAATTAATAATCTCAAATATTTCGCCCTGTTGATATATGTAATTTCTTATTGTTGTTTTTTATTCATCTGTTGTTTTAGACGTGACATTGTATAAATTAATAATAAATTTCAAGTATATCTATCCGTATATGTACAGATATATGTTTTTTTTTTCTATTTGATGTATATTTTTTTTAAATTTTTAAAATGGATATTTTTTTTAATTATTGTTATGGATAAATGGTCTTAAAGAGACAAATTTTCATTAAAAAAATCATGTTATTATAATATAATTTTATTTAATTTAGAATAAAATAATGTTATTATTTAAAATAAGATCGTATTATCATGATTTTAATATTATTAATTGAAATTCTGCCATCATTTCAGTCGTTCTCGTTTTACTTATTTTGAAATCACGATAATATGACACAATTTTAATTTAATTTTAATTTTATTAAAATAATAAAAAAAAATTTAAGTTTATTTTTAAAATCATATCATACTAACACAATTTTATTATCTTTTTATAAAAAGATCGATTTATTTATAAAAAAATTTTTTCAGAATGAAAAAAAAAACATATATTAATTATTGTTATTATTACTATTATTAAGCTTAAATGAATTCCAATTAATAACTTTTGCTAAAAATGTAAATTTTGAAATGAATTTGAAAGGGTGGTAAATTATTTAAAATAGCAATTTTATAATAATCCAAACCAACAGCCCGAGAGATATCCCCTCCCCATAAATGATCTTGTCGCGAGGGACCGTTTCATCATACTCACAACTTTTCTTTACACCTTTATCTTCTTTCTCCACAAAAACAAATTTTAGAGAGAGGAACATGGCACATTCAGAAATGGCAAATGAGAACGGTTCGTTGAACTCAAAGCCCACAAGGGACACCAAGGGAAAGACCATCACTTGCAAAGGTTCGTACCAACCCACACACTATATCTCACACTAACTACTTGATGCATCAAAATCAGCAACAAAGCACAAACCCCTTTATCTCTCTTCATCTCATATTCGATTTTCATGCATATGGGTGTGTTATTATTTACCAGCCGCCGTGGCTTATGGTCCCGGAGAACCCTTCGTGGTGGAAGAAATTCTCGTTGATCCTCCTCAGAAATCCGAGGTTCGAATCAAAATCCTCTACACTTCCATTTGCCACACCGATCTTAGCGCATGGCGAGGGGAGGTATGAACAAATTAATCAACACATTTACTTCTCTATATTAATTAGTATGCATATGATCTCTTTTGATTCCTTAAAACCATATAATATGTTTGTCTTGTTTTTTGTTTTGCCTCTTCGGTTGTTGTTGTTGTTGTTATCTACCAAAGAACGAGTCTCAGCGTGCTTACCCTCGTATATTGGGCCATGAAGCATCGGGGTAAGACAAGACATAAACTAATGTATTAATTCTCTTTAATTAATATATTATTGGTTGATTATTGTAGAATATTTAAATTAATGCCAACCCAGATGCTTTTCTAGACAAAATAATGAATATTATTTAAAGAATGGATTTAAAAATTGAATTTTGATTTGTGGTAGGATTGTGGAGAGTGTGGGGGAAGGGGTGAGTGAGGTGGAGGAAGGGGACATAGTGGTGCCAATCTTCAATGGGGAGTGTGGAGAGTGTTGCTATTGCAAGAGTGAGAAGAGCAACATCTGTGAGAAGTATGGGGTGAACGGGATGAAGAAGGTGATGGTGGGAGATGGTAGAAGCAGATTCTCAACACTTGATGGAAAACCCATCTTCCATTTCTTGAACACTTCCACATTCTCCGAGTACACCGTCGTCGATTCCGCCTGCGTCGTCAAGTTTCCTCCCTCCGATCACTCTCTCACCACCAAAAACCTCACCTTGCTCAGCTGTGGCGTCTCCACAGGTCAGTCAAACCCACATACTTTTTACCTGTCAACTAACCACTTTACAATAATAGTTTAAATCTTTATTCAATAATGAATAATGATTATAGAAAAATACATAATTATAATTTTTTGCTAAAATATATTATTTTACCTTCTTCTTCGTTAACGTTTCATGTAAAATTAAACTGACATTACCACCATTTTAGTTGGTAGAAGTCGTAAAGAGATAACTAAAATCGTGCTAATGATATAACTTTCCAAATTAATTTTGATGTTTGTATTAAAATAGTATCATTCAATTAAAGTAAATTAATATTACATTAAAATCGTATTATTTTAACACAATTTCACAATTTAGATATGACTTATTGACTATCTATAATGAAAACAATTTTTTTTTTTGTCTATTTTAAAAATTTTGTGACCAAATTACATAGAAAGTGAAAAAAAAAATGCCTTTTATTTATAGTCTTTGCCTTAAAATTTGGAAAGGGTATTCTTTAAAATCAAGTACATAAAAAGTAAAAAAAAAAAAAAAAAAAGAAAAAAGAGTGAAGTTTTGTTTTTGTGTTTTTTTCTTTTTAA
>Ga0099825_1009006_pt1 | contig 11571 bp, 4 predicted proteins | sample SiratroredBW_FD_76838 | JGI IMG/M metagenome (GOLD analysis project Ga0099825, IMG submission 76838) | Root nodule microbial communities of legume samples collected from California, USA - Siratro red BW | ecosystem: Host-associated > Plants > Roots > Nodule | place: USA: California | collected...
GTTTGTGTACTCGTGATAACCTGGAGAGGTTTGTGTACTCGTTGTAACCTGGAGAGGTTTGTGTACTCGTTGTAACTATTTGCTGAATAGTGGAACCTCTTGAACGGTTTGTTCAAGGGAGAATTAGACGTAGCCTAAGAGATTAGGGTGAACCAGTATAAAACTGCTTTATCTGTGCTTATATATTTTTGTCTTGGTTGGTGGTTTCTATTTATAGCGAATTGAGTTCAGGCTCCATTCAACCCCTCTTCTGGAGCCAGTTGTTCCTACAGATATTAAAGTCCTTAGATTGTATAAATTTATCAATGATTTTGAGTTCTCAAAATTTTGGGCCAAAAAAAAACTTAAAATGGTCATAACTTTTTATAGAGAGTTCGGATTAAGACGTTCCAAAAATTAAAGTTGCTCGAAATGAGGCAACGAATATGGTCAAATAATAGCCAATGGATATTTTGGATCTATTTTTTTTTTCAAAATTCCATCATTTACTATTATTTTTTTATTTTAGTATTTTGAGCTATTTTTTTTTATATTTTAAGGTTTGATTGTGCGTATCTATGCTTGTTAGAAAATTGTAAAATTTTTTATGGTGTTTCCTTATATGGTTTAGATATTTAACATCCTATCTTTTTTTTAAAAAAAATGAGAGATGTTACATCAATTGTAAGTTGCAACTTAATACAACTCATTTTAGAAAAAGAATCTTTATTGGACAACATAACTGTGGTGCCAATAGTAGGAACGAGTTTGGATACAACACAAAAAAAATTATGCAAACTGGACAAGAGTTCAACAGCAAAGAAATCGTGTTAGATGACACCATTTCACTTAGTCAGTTAAATCCTATTAATTCGAGGAAAAAACTTTAATGGAACAACAAACAAAAAAAGAATCAATCAAATAAAAGTAGTTAATCAATGTAGAAATCTAAAGAGACAAACGAACTTCTTGATCAAATAGACAAAGATCAAGCAATAGAAAATAGTCAATTAAAACAAGAATTTCAAGTGTGATGATTCATAAGATTTTGACATCCATTAAGAAAGTACTTCTCAATTGAATATTTCAACTTGATTGAGAAAGAGAACTTCAAATATTTGAAGAAGTCACTAGCATGAAAGACAAAGAAGAATAATTACATGTCATGAAAGAAGAAATTCAATTCTTGAAAGAGAACTAGACCTATGAATTGGTGTAATTATCAAAAGAAAAAGGGAATTATAAAAAATAATGCGTGTTGAAGTTCAAGATTAAAGAGAACAACCCATATGCTACATATAAATACAAATTATCATGAAAGGTTGGAAGTATAAGAAAACATAGATTTTGAAGAAATTTGTTCACCAACATTAAAGATAACATTTTTTAGAAAAATTCTTTATGTCTAATTGTTAAACTAGATTTGGAGATCAAACAACTTGATGTTAGCATTATTTTTTATGCGTCGATAATTAGGGGAAGAAATGTATGTGGAGCAATTAGAAGATTTTGAAGAATAAGCCAAAAAGATTTTTTGTCATTTGAAGAAAACCTTTACAATCTTAAACAAACTCAAAGATAACGGTACACAAAGTTCAATCTCTTTATGACGCAACAAAAATTCAAGAAGTTTTTGCATACCATCATGTATTTGTGAAATAACTATAAAAATGGTGACTTGATCATACTTATACTATATGTTAATTTTTGTTGAATTACTGCAAAGACAAGAGAAAAATAATGGCTTACAATCAGAAGATTCTTGAAATGTTCAATATTCATAGTGTAAGATCTATTCGAGTTTCATTATTTGCACATTCCAAATTGAGTTAGTCTTAGTGCCTAAAGAATGAGAAAGAGAACAAAGAGATAAGGAAGGTACCTTATTAATTTGATGCAATTCTAGCTTTGATGTGCTTCTTCTTAGAAGATTGTTGTTGTGGATGCCATTTGAGATAGATGCAGGGGAAGTATTGAATATTACATTAGTTTTAAGTGTTGGAGATGGAGTTTGGAAGTGAATTAGGACTGAGGTTAGACCATCACACTTAGGAGGAAGCTATAGTTTAGTCTAATAAAGGAGAGGCAAAAATTGACAATCATTTCATTACTCATTCAAAAACTAAATTTTCAATTACACAAACTTATTATTTATAGAGTAAAAGATGACTTGTCTTGCAAGTTTCTCAAAAACTTGAAATCAAAATTAGGCCGAGTTCAAGAGAGGTGAATTGAACTTTCAAAAATTTTCGCAAAAACGGAAAGTATTTAAGTATAGAATGAAAGTTCTTTACTGAAACAACCAACAATGCAATTCATAAGTGCACAATAAAGAATCAATATATTCTAGATAAAAAATAATCAACTGAAATAGAACACAGAGCTGAAAAATAGCAAGAAACAATTTACTGAAACACATAAATAATTTATTGAAATCAGGGAGTAAACCAGTTCAGTCAAGAACCAGTAAACTGACAAACACAATCAACAAATTGATTAAAGTGCACAAATCAACAATTAGCAAAAATATCAAATTAAAATGCGGAAGCAATCAGTTGAATAGAAACACAATATAACACTGCCCAGAAACAATCAGATGAATAGTAGTAACAGTTAACTAAAAAACACTCACACAGCAAATCAAACCAGATTTAATATATTGAAACAGAAATAACAATTGTTTCTAGAAGGCAAATTCCCAGAAATAAAATCAATTACACAACAAGAACAGTAATTGGAAACACTCAATTAGAATGAAGAACAAATACAGTCAATTGAAGAGATATTTAAAACAGTTCCAGGGAACACAAAAATAACACCAATAGAATGAACAATCAATTAAGCGTGAAGAACAATTAATTGAGCGAGCGACAATAAATAAGAAAGAGCATTCAAGAAGAGAGAAAGAGAGATCAAGAACACCAAGATTAGTTTAGTATAACACAAATACCCTTGCTCTCAGCAAGTTAACACTGCACCCCGCAGCACACAACCTACTGCACACCAAACGACTATAAAACTGTGCAGAACCCTACTCCACAACCCAAATTACAAACCCTATGCAATATGGGAACCAACCTCACTATTACAAATCACAAAACCTATGTGATTTGCAACCACACCACTCGCAATACAAGAATTATCAAGAGTAGTACAAAACATAAGTACTTTTACACAAAAATTGATTACAAATGGATGAAAAACAATGTAGAAGACTTAGCTTTGGTGCAGAACCAAGAATTGCATGAAACCCACTTAATGCAAGGCTCCAAGATTAAGGTTCTTGAGTTTTTTCTTGAAGTAAATCGAATGTAACAAGTTCTCAAGGTGTACGCACGTTTTTCTCTCTTAGAAAATCACAATTGATCAATCAAATGTCTTGGTTACTTATGAAAACACGTGCTCCCCTTTATAAAAGAAAACTGGTTTTTAAATATGTCAAAAACTTAATCAATTATTTCAATCATTCAATCGATTGAATTTTTTTGTGACTTAAAAAAATTCCAGTAAGTTGATTTCTGAAAAAAAATTTACTAACTTACTCTTTAAAATATGTTTTTCAAAATCTATTAATCCTCATTTTAGAACCACTTAATAGTTTGTAAAACAAAATAAATTTTAGAGCTTACTTTGAGTGATATGCTATGCAATTCAGGATTTTGAACCAAAACCCACTCACACACACCCAACCTAAGTTCTAGACCAAAACTCCATCAAGCTCCATGATTGCTTTGAGTAATCCACTTTGCAAGCTTTGATCCATGTTGACTTCATCAAATCACATAGCAACTTCGGTGTTAAAAAAACTCTCTAATAAGACCTTGACAAGTGGAAAACCGAGAGTGGAGAATATCCTCTCCACTGGGAGAGTGTCATGTGGCAAAGATAGCTTGCAGCCCAAGCTGCAAATACACTCTAACGGAGATGGACAAGTGGCAAGAGAAGCTAGGAGAAGAAGCTCCCATGTGGCACCTACTTGGAGTGGCATGTGGGGCTTTCTTGGACTTATTTTCCTAGGTGCCCCCTTCTTGAAGGCTTATTTCAAAGCTGGCCATCAACTTTCTTGTTATGGGCTTCAAGGCCCAAAATTCTATTCTACTTGGCTGAAAATACAAGACCCAAAATAAATTCTACACTACTCTATACAATTTTTACAACTACAGGTCTTGTAATATTAAAGCTCTAAAATCTCTAGAGTGGTCTTCTCCAATTTTGAACTTGTGCCCAAAAGTTTGTTGGGAAGCCCAAACAAGCCCAATTAGGCCCAAACTCCTGATAAGCTCATGATCAAGGTGCTAACCCAATGACCTTTCTATTCTTGTTGCAGTCTTGGAGACGGGTTTCCATTATACCCTCCATCTTGAAAAGATCTATCTTTAGATCCTGCATCAAACAACTACAAAGTTTATTTGTTAATTTTAAGTTTCCTCAGGGATCAAAGATCATCCTATAGAAACAATCAAGCAATAAAATAGATGATATTTGTTAAGAAAATTTAAGGAGAAAAATATAAGAAAAGACCTTTCTTCCAAGGCCAATGTACCCCTTACCTGATAAATAGACACATTGGACACAAGAGTACCTTTAGTTTTATTTTTATGTTTTTCTACCTTATGAAGTAGCCTAATCTTTTCATCTGCTTGTTTTATTTCAAACAATTCCTCACAAGGTTTTTCTATGAGAAAGGAGTTTATGTCTTTATTTGGTTTATCTCCAAATAAAGATTTTTATTTAATGAACTCCTTACAAGAGCTTTCTACCTAGTAGTTTATGTTAATGTTTGATTCAACTTCAAACAAAGTTTTTACTTTATACAACTCCTCACATGGTTTATTTTTGGCATAGAAAATTTTATCAATGTGTGATTCAACTTCAGACAAAGATTTTTCCTTTCTCTTTTTTTCTATTATTTAAATCTCTTTCTCTTTTTCTTTTTCTTTCTATTCTTCATTTACTATTTTCCTCTTTTCTTTCTCTTCTCTTTCTATCTTTTCTTTCTCTTCTATTTCTCTCCTCTCTTTCTCTTCTCTTTCTTTCTTGGTTTTTTGTTCTTTTTGTATGATAAAAGCCTGCAATAATTCTCTATTTTTTTTCTCTTCTTATAAATTCTTTTTCTCCAACAATAAATTTGTTTTGCCTTTTCTACAAGCTCTTTTATTTCTCCTCTATATTTTTCTTTTCTTTTCTTTTTCATATCCTTGTCCCATGGGTCTTTAAACTGAGATCTAGAGTTGGAGGAGTATCCCTCCCTCTTAAAATTCATGATTAGTTTGTAAGGGGGTATAATATTGAGCATATTGTTGTTCTACCTTCACACAAAGTTTTTCACTAGTTCATTTAAATCATTACAGGGTAGTAGCTCAACTTTATTCCTAATATCTAGGTCAAGACCATTGAAAAACCTATCTATTATTTTATTAGGTTCTTCTTTAATCCTGACCCTCATCATGAGTAACACCATTTTTTGTCTATACTCTTCTACACTCATTCTCCATTGTTTGAGTGTACGATCTTTATTCATCAATTTTCTATAATAATAGGAGAACACATGTTTTCTTTAGGATAACCCTAAGTTCAACCGAATACTAAATCTGGGGTTCATGATGGGTCCTAAGGTTGTGAACTAAAGATGTCCACCAATCCAAAGTTGTTCCTTGAAAGCTTAAGGTAGCTAAAGATACTCTTCTTTCATGATCTATCTAGTAGCATTCAAATATATACTCAACCTTTATCTCCCAATCTAAATATTTTTTAACATTGTCTTTTCGGTAGAAAGGGGGAAGGTCAACCTTAGGCTCGTGGGGATAGGTTGGAGCTTTATGCCTATGATGATGTTCAGGGGGTACTGGATAAAAATTACTATGACAAAGATTACTACACCTCTGATCTTTACTTTGGTAATAAGAGTCTTTATGATGTTCTCGTTTCCTATTTGACTCCTCCCCATGTTTACTCCTAAATTTCTCTTGTGTTGCATGTATAGTTTAAGCATGGGTTTTAACTCTTCCATTGATATAACTTTCTTTTTTCCATTTTCTCTCAACTTCTCTCTTACCCACTCTCCCTCATTATTTCTTAAACATGTTCACTCATCTTTTGTTTGAAAATATTCCACAAAAAATTTGGAAAATCAACTAAAGATTAAGTGCCGAAAGAGTTTTCACAAATGTTAAACTCAAGAGGTAAAGAAGTATAATAAAGAAAAGCTCAAATTAAAATGTTAAACTCAAGTGGATTTTATATTTGAAAAACTGAAAGAACATTTCAGTGACACAAAACAAGCAATTAAAGCTAGCAAGAAAATTAGGCACACAAAAGGATACCTAAGAATAGCTCTAGATTAGATTACAAAATAAAAACAACAATTAGAGTAATCTCACAACAATGACTATTTGATATATGTATTTTTTTCTATTTTGTTTTTGAACTTGATATTTATATCTAATATAAAAAACACAATAACAAATTTTGATTGAAAACACCACTGGAAGAATTTAAAAACAACAAAACTTAAGGGCAAGTTAGCAACGTTCTCTATTTTTTGAACAATCAACATTCATGCATTTTCGATTTATCATTTTTCTCTACTTTGAATTGGAATGCTCCTTTTTTTTAAAAAAATGTTCTTAACATTTTAAAGTGAACACACACAAAATTTTACAATAAAATACGGTGTACTTTCTTTTAAACAAATTTTCCAAACTAGTGCTACTAAAGTAAAATTTTCCAACGAGAAGGAATCCTTAGGAAGCCAATAAATTGGAGCAATACAACTAGACACAATGGAAACATAACTCTAAGAAACTCACTAGTGATCTATTAGAAAGTTAAGAAACTCAAAAACAAAAAAGGAAAAGTACACAAAGGTTCAAACAAGTGCAGTTTAGTTAAGAGATTTTAACAAACGCCTACAAGGCATTTTTCACAAATAGCTTACATTCAAGTTCTATTCTAGAAGTTTATGATAATTGAAGGAATCACATGGCTTAAACATGACATGTAAAGATTATAATTGAAAACAATATCAATATAAACCGTTGTTATCAATTAAACTTGAAGAAATGACTCAAACAAATAAAAAACAACTACAATACTTAAACAATAACAGCTAAGGAACTACTAATGATGGTTCAAGCAAGAACAATGAATTTAAACAATAAAAAATGAGATATATGAATGTATAACATCAAAAATATATTCAAGACATGCGAAACAACAATTATACAACAGAAGAAAAATGGAAGAAACACTTATCTCTAGAAGAACCTAAGCTCTAGTGCCAAATAATGCAATTCTTTCAATGTGCTTCTTCTTGGAGGATTGTTGTTGTGGACACGATTTGAGATAGATGAAGTAGAATTATTGGAGATTAAAGTAGTTTGAATTGTTGAACATGAACTTTGAAAGTCAATTAGGTGTGAGGTTAGGTCAACATACTTAAGAGGAAGTAAGAGTTTAGTCTAAAAAGAAGACTACTCTTTGGAGAGTTCTTAAACAAGTTGAAGAGGCAAAAATTGACCAACATTTCATTACTCATTCAAAAACTAAATTTTCAATTACGTAAGCTTCTTATTTATAGACTAAAAGATTACTTGTCTTGCAAGTTTCTAAAAAACTCTCTAATAAGAGCTTGACAAGTGGCAAGGCAAGAGTGGAGGGCATCCTATCCATTGGGAGAGTGTCATGTGGCAAAGGTTGGTTGCAGCCCAAGCTTCAAATACTCTCCAATGATAGGTGGACAAGTGGCAAAATAAGTTAAGAGAAGAAGCTCCCATGTGGCCCCTACTTGGAGAGGCATGTGAGGCCTTCTTGGACTTATTTTTTTCTAGGTGGCGCCTTCTTAGAGGCTTCTTTCAAAGGTGACCATCCACTTTTTCTTATTGACTTTAAGGCCCAAAATCCTATTCTACTTTACCCAAAAATCCTATTCTACTTAGCCCAAAATAAATTCTACACTACTCTATACAATTTTATAACTAGAGGTCTTGTAATGTTGATGATCTAAAATTTTCTATAGTAATCTTCTCCAATTTTGAACTTGATCCCAAAAGTATGTTTGGAGATCCAAACAAGCCCAATTAGGCGCAAAATCCTAATAAGCTCCTAATCAACATTATGAATTAGTGACCTCCAGAGCCACATTTACTTCAAAAGTTAAGTCTATGTTGTTGTATTTTTCAAAATTCGTGTTTTTCATAAAATGTTTTACATATCTAGTTTGTTTTTCACCATTTAAATGTTGTTTTCTTCCATTTAATCGGTTTAAAATATATAAATCCTCTTGAACCGTCCAAAAGCATGCTTAATTAGGTGTTGTGTTGTATACTTGGGCTTTTAATTTTTTGTTGAGTCTTGATAATTTTGTTCGATTCAATTGATGTATGAGAGGCTTGATTTTAGTTTTCTAAATCTGAATGCATGTTATCATGTCATATGAATCCATTTATGTCATAAATTTCTAGTAGTACTTGTTTAAATTTTATTTTCTTGCTTTTGTTGTGTACTAGAAGGTTTTAAATCATGTTGAAAGTTGGAAAATATTTGTTCCTTTGTGAGGTTTGTATTTTTAGAATTTGAGTTCTTTCACTTGCTATTAGATCATCGATAAATGTCCTAGAATTAAGTTTCTATGATATCTTGAGTTGATAAATTCTTTTTTTGAAATTCCTTAGGTTTCTTCAAATTAATTTCCTAAAGATTACAGTATTGGCTGGTTTTGTTTACTACAGTTTGAATATTGAGAACTTTGATTTCATAATCTGGATTTGGGACATTTGAGATGCTTTGAAAAATATATTAAAAAGGAACATAAAAACAAATAGAAAATAAAAACATAAATAGGAAAAGCCAAAAGCATTGAGCTTCAATGTAAGGATTTGCATAGCTTGTTGAACAAGACCTCTGTTGGTATTTGATTTATCATTTTTTACTTCAGATTATGAATGACCTCTATTGTGCACAAAAAATTTCTACACATTTTCATGTATTACTGGTCAAAATTTCAGAGCATAAGCATTATTATACAAAAAGGAAATAAATAATCCAAGTTACCGTAAAAAACATTCTAGTTTTAATTTTTGGTTTTTTTAATCCATTCTAGTGCCTTTCTTTAGGAATTTTGAAATTGTGTACCAACTAGTTTTTGTGTGCTTTAATTTTAGTTTGTCAATTATTTCTAAATTCCTTGAGTTAGTCAGTTTAATAATCCATGTGAGTTTAGCCTTTTAAATTAAGTTGTCGTTGCTTTAAATTTTTAGGTTCCTCCAAGTGAAATATAATTTAATTGAAATTGAATGGCTTCAAGCAAATGATGTTTAATTCTCCCTTTGTACTAAAGTAAAAGTTCAAAGAATTGTTGGCCACCAACTGGAGCTGAAGGTGAGAGTAAACACTTGGGAGTGCAGAGCTAAACACTTAAGGAGTGGAGAGAGACATTAATGGAATACGCCCCTGCCATCTTAGTTAAAGAATAAAGAGGACAACGTGCTAGAGGGTAGATCAAGAACTTTCTAGAACATTTGGTCCATTTGAGCTTATTTGGGCTTTCAACCACCTATACGAGCCCGCATACAATCATGGAGAGATCACTTTGGAGAAAATAGAATATCAAGTAAAAGTCCTCTAAATTGTATAAATTGTTTAGAATAGTTTAGAATAATTTTGGCCATGTATTTTGGGCCAAGGTAGTATAGGGTTTTTAATTTTAGACCTTACATTTTGGGCCAAGTGTTGTAGAAGAAAAAACCCTAACACTAGGAGAGGAAAGTTTGCCATGCAAGCTAGGGTTAGGTGGCACCACATGCCTTCCATGCTTTTTTGCCACATGACACTCTTCTAATGGAGACGATCCTCTCCATTCACAGCTTATCACTTGTCATGCTATCATTTGAGAGTTTTTGAGACACTTATAAATAGAAGTGCTTATTACTTGTAAAAATAAGCTTGATTGAAGTAATGAAATTCTGTTAAATTTTCAACTCATTATTCAAGCTCTCCTTCGAGTTTTCTTCTTTAAAGAAACTTTGAAGAACCTTTTGCTAGTTGGCCCAAACTCTTCCATGAAATCCTTTATCACCTAGTTTATTTCATCTTTACCTAACATTTCATCTTCCATCTCAAACACTTAATCTTTGTAAGAAACTGTTTTGGCTGAAATACAAGAGGGGGAGGGGGGTGAATTGGATTTCAAAATCTTTTTCAAAACTATTTGAACCTTTAGGAAAATGCAAGTCAGTTTGATATACTGGATCTTTATTGACTTTACTGAACAGTGCAGTAGAATGAATCAGTAAACAGAACTCAATCAAGTCACAACACAATGTAGCAAACCAAACAGATTTATCACATTTCAAATGCTTTAAATAGACTTGATTCAAATGCAACAACGGAAACGATCTAATTAACTACACTGAAACATAAAGAATTTAACAACACATAATGAACTGGTCAGATTTAGTCCAGTTGACAGTTTCAATTATTAAGAACCAATAAAAAATTAAATTCTTTATATAAAAGAAACAATTATTAAAAGATGATTAAGTCATAAACCAATAGAGTCCAGTTATTGATTCTGAAAACAGTTTATACTACATAGTGAACCAATCAATTAAATCAGTGATCAAGATAGAGAAAGAAGATTCAAGAACACAAATTTTTTTATCCTGGTTCACCCAACAAAACGAGCTACATCCAGTCCCTCACACACAGTAAGGATTTCACTAAAAATGATCAAACTGATCAAGTTTACAACACTTGCTCACAGCAAGAACACACTGCTCCCTGCAACAAACCACTGCTGAACCTACAGCAGACTAAGAAACTATACAGAGTCCACTGTGTGTTTGAAGAACACCCTTGCTAAAACCTACAGCAAGTCACAGTTATACAGAATCCACTATATAACCCAGAAATGCCTCACACTGCTCCCCGTAGCAGGAAAACCACCAGTACAGACTCATTGTACAATGAATTACACTCCAATAATTCAAGAACACAGTAGCAGTTTTAATACAATTGAAAGATTTACACAGAAATCTACTAACAAAAGCGACTTTATACAACAGATCAGAAATGTAAGAAGAAACAGATATAGAGTGCTTAGGCTGAGGTCAGATCAATGATGTAGAAATGTCCAGTCAGTTTCCAAGCTCCAGCAGAATGCAGAAATTCAGTTCTTGATGAATTCTTTGAAAACTTCAAATTGATCTTGATCTCAAAAGTGTGGTAGCGTTTTCTATTGCTTGAAAAATCTCAAATCAGATCAGTGTAGTATGTTCGAAAATTCTCTCTGTACTCTTCTTTTGAAAATGCACCAGCTATATAAACATCTGTAGTGACAACTGTCAAACTTTAGTCGATTGATTTGACACTCGGTCGACTAAATTTTAAAAGATAGTTAAAACGGTTTATCAAAATCTGAAATCTAATTTTAATGATTTTTTAAAACCTTGCTAAAGCCAATTTTCACAATGGAGCTTATCAATGATCAACACATTTATCATCACAGTTTTTAACCTCAATCTAGACACACCAACACCACCTAAAGCCTAGACCCAAAAACTTCAATCTCCATGCAAACTCCATGCATCTTCA
>Ga0099825_1009007_pt1 | contig 11571 bp, 5 predicted proteins | sample SiratroredBW_FD_76838 | JGI IMG/M metagenome (GOLD analysis project Ga0099825, IMG submission 76838) | Root nodule microbial communities of legume samples collected from California, USA - Siratro red BW | ecosystem: Host-associated > Plants > Roots > Nodule | place: USA: California | collected...
TATGATTAAGTTTAGAAAGACTTATTGTATCTGTTGATTTGGTATTAGTAGAGCATTTACCGTTCCGTGGGTTTTTTAATTTCTTTTGAGAGGTTTTTCCCACGTTAAATATTGGTGTTGTTTTCTCTGCTGTTTTTGGTTGCGTATTGGATATTATTTGGTTGATTGACTGCATTCAGGGAGCTTCCATATTGTCTGGTTGGTAGTCTATTGTATTGTTTCCGCTGCAGGTACCCATCAGGGACTTCTTCCTTGAATTTTATCTTGGACTCTTAGGAGGCAACTGATAATATTTCATGGAGTTTATCAAGAAGATGAATTTTCCCTATCTAGTGATACTCTTAAATTTCTATATATCGTTTTATCATTTTATTTCATAATTTTTTTTCTACTTATCTTGAGTAAATAGAATTTTCTTTTTATTTATTTTCACTATTGTTATGTTTCAACTCAAGTCTTGTATATATGTTTCAACCTTTGTTTATATCTTGTAAGCAAATCTTCAACTTATATAATTTTATTAGATTAAATTTGTGTTCAGTGATAAATTTTATTGAGTATTTTTATTTTGTATAGTCATAACTTGATTGATGATCCATGACTGAGTTTGTGTCATTAGATATTCAAAATGGACTGTGCAATATTATCGTTCAAGCCCAACTTCTTTGGGTCCAATTTTAGTAATATTTTTTATAGGTCATTAGTTGATATATAAGAGTAAGATCATTTTGATATGAATCATGAGATTAATGAAACATAATTAGTAATAAATAGAATGAATAAAGACTAAAAACAATGTCTTATACCAATTATAATGAGAGGTGAGAGATCAACAAATACTAAATTGAAAGGAATAATGAACAAAAAAAGAAAAAGTGAAAGTGAATGCTTTGGCAAGGTCAAAATCTCATAGACCTCATGCCTTGTACATTATAGGCTTTATTGTTCTTAAAAAAGAAAGACTCTACCTTTTTTCAGTTTCAGATTCTTAAAGAATTCTTTCACTAGACACATGTAATAAGTGCATCCTAAGTCCATGACCTAACGTCTCTGTGTATCATATGCAAAAGCCATCAACATCTATACAGACTCCCAACGATTAGACGTTACAACAACATCAACATATTCTTTATTGAGATGAGATTTCTGACTCTACCATTTCTCCTCTTCTGTGGATAACTTTTCTTGAAGTGTGACCTTTCTTGTGGTAATAGTAACACTTAACTTCTGCCAGATTGTTCAATGAGTATTGCTTTGACTTCCTCCCTTTAAACACCTTTTCTTTCCTTCCTTTTGGCTTCGACACATTCAGACTCAACACATTATTCTTTTCCTTATACTCTTAAAATTTTTGAAGCTCCTTAAGAGTATTGGTTTGGTCCTTCCCAAACAACAAACGTCTTTTAAATGTTCAAATGTCTTAGGCAACGCTTAAGAAGAAGTATAAGTCTTATCCTCATCTTCAAGTTTTACCTCAATGCTCTCTAGGTCGTCAAAATCTTGTTGAAATATGCTAATTGTTCCATCATCGTTCTTGACTTGGTCATTCTCAATGAATACAGTTGTTGCTTCAAACATAGTCTGTGTACCAAAGACTTGGTCATATACAATGACTCAACCCACATCGACACAATAGTTGTCCCTTTAATGACTTATCTTAGTATCTTATCACCAAGTCATAAAATTATAGTGCTCCTAACTTTGTTAATCTTATTAGTTTTCTCCTTTTGAAACATAGACGTTGACATGTTTGTCTCACCCTTTGAAGCATCAACAAAACCTTGTTGTATTAAGATGGCTCCATTATTTGAAGTTGTTCTTCTCAAACTTGATGGCCATATCTTAAACTTTTTGACTCTTTTTTTTCTTGTTCCTGCAGATGACATCAATTGTTGAGTTCCCAACAATAACAACTAGAAAACACAAGAACAAGAAGAAAACACTTTTATTAACCCTGAAATGTTTTATACATAGAATCTGACACAATAGTGTTTTGCTTATACTCATAACGGTCTTTATATAAAGAACCTAAATTAGGAATAACAAATCGTTAAGACAATCAAACATTATATATGTCTGCACTAGACGGTCTATCACACCACTACTAGATGGTATCTAGTATACAATTTTCTACTTCCTTCCATCATACAACAGATAATGTGAAATGCAAAAATCCACATATTTGGGTATATCTAAAAGTGTTAATAAATTGAAGCTTTTGAACCAAGGTCATTTTAATTAAGTAAAAGGTTTGTAAGAAAATACCTACAAATTGCCAATATGCTTTAAGTATAATGTAACTTGATTCTCGAGTGTTGGGCAAACTTACAGGAATGTCATATATAAGATTTTATGTTCCGGATCAAATGGAAAATGCTTTAAGAGTATATTTATTTTGTCATTGTTTAGTGATTAAATATTAAGGCTATTAGGGTTAATTACCAGCTATAAGTCTAGATATGCTTTAAGAAAGTATCAAAGAAACACTTACTATGTGAAGAACACAAGATGAAAGGCCCAAGTGATTGGTCCAGTTCACTGGGATTGCTGTATTATTATATAAAAGAGATAACTTTTATTATATAGCATTAATTCACATTGTTATATAGAAGTGATACCAAAGTCGTTTTTAAAAGAGGAAGTAAAACACTACTACATGTATATAATAAGTAGTAACATAAAAAATTGTCACTAAATCAAAGAAAATGATATTAATATAATTTAATAACATTTTATTAAATATTAGGTATACTCTAGGTTACTAAATATTAGGTATATCACTAAATATTTTTATAATATTTATTTAATAAAAAGATAATATTTTAAATATATTACTAAATATTTTATAATATTTTATAATAAAAAATAAAATTATATAAAAATGTTACTAAATTTTTTTAGTAACTTTTTTAATAATAAAAGTAACATTTTAAAATTATTAATAAAAATTTTTATTAAAATTTTTAATAAAAATAACATTATAAAAATATCACTAAATAATTTTGATAACATTTATTTAATAAAAAGTAATATTTTAAAAATATTATTAAATTTTTTAGTAATATCTTTTTAATAAAAAGTAATACTACAAAAATATTATTACAAATTTTTAGTAATTTTTTTAATAAAGAGGAAATATTTTAAAATTATTATTAAAAGTCTAAAAATTTTAGTATTAATTTTTTTAATAAAGGAACATTATAAAAATGTCTCTAATATAAATGTTTTATAATATTTAAATGTTATTAAATTGTTAAATTGTTTAATAGAGAAATGTGCATTAGCAGAATGAAATTTCTAATGTTCTTTGGAAAAATTTAAAAAAAATTACTAGACAAAAATTTAAATGAAAATATCATAGTTTAAGTATAAGAAAACTTAAGAGACTTAATTAATATAATTAAAAAATCAAAATTTCAACCCTGCTACTTGAGATAAGAAATACAATTATTTAGAGATGTACTGTTTACATGGATACAAATTTCAACCAATAAGGTCTCTCATAAATATATTTTCTCTCCTTTTTTCTTAAATGAAAGCTTGCCCTTTTTTCTTAAATGAAAGCTTGAAGTAACAGTGGCGCCAGTCTGTCCACCAAAGCCTGCATTATAAGTTTTAATACTAAAACATATTAAAATAAGCTAAATTAGGTTATAAACCCTTTAAATAAATAAGGCCCTAAATTCATTCTCTAAAAGAAAATTATTTAAGTTATCTGAATAATTTTCTTATGCCAAAACAAATGAAATTAATAGATATGATTAAAGTTATTTAAACCTTTGACAATGAAATATTAAGTTTGCACCTCACATATCTAACTCTTGGTTGAAGTTTTGTCCTAAATGCAGTAGATAATATAATTAATCATTAGATAACAGACATGTTCATTTGAAATTCATTTTGTATAAGAAAATAGAATACATGTTAATCTCCATTTCTTTATTTATCACCTTCTCAGAAATCATATGATAACTGAATATTCCATTTAAATTCATTTTTTAATAAGTTTGAATCACTCAATAAATATACCAGAAAAATAAAATACTTTTGTGTAATATCTTAGAAAATAGTTTTAGAATAAAATTAACTTAGAATTTAGTTTTAGAGATAAATAAGATAATATTTATTAGAAAAGTTGTTTAAATAAATAAAAATTAGTTATTCAGATTTTATTTTTATAACAATCACCAACTCTCTTTCTCTAAGAACATATTATCTCTCTAAGAAGATATTTTGTTTTATTTTTATAAAAACCACCAACTATCCCTAAGAACATATTTTGTATAAAAACTATCAAGTCTCTCTCTTTCTTTAAGAAGATATATAGTTTCATTTTTATGAGAAACACCATCTCTCTAAAACAATTTCTCTTAAAGGTTTTCTATCTTCTCTCTAGATTTGTGATCTCATATGTTATCAAATTGACAATTAGAGGATATCCCTAGATTCCCAGCGTTGAGTAGATCAAGAGTGTCCGATTAGATTCTTGAACAGAGTTAGGTTGCTTGTGATTTTAGGGTTTTTGAGTATCTCTGCTTCATAGAGGTAAGGAAAGCTAGTTTAAATGTTTTTAATAGATATTGTAATTATTTATTTTATTAAATATAAATTGGATGAATTTGAATTGAATGAAATGAATGTTTATGTATGGTATGATGTAGTATCAATGTTTGTGAATGATGTGGTGTGTGATCGAGACATAGTATCTTCAGGAAAGGAGATACTCGTGTTGAGATTATTAGGACGTGCATTGTTTGGGGATTCGATCTATCTAAGGAGGTATCCTGACTCTACTGGTATATTGGATTCATATAGATGAAGTTTATCAGTTAGTGAAGAGTCGAAGAAGGTTCATATGACCATGTCCGATGTTTGAAATATGAGCTGATCGGAATAGGACATATAGATTAACCTTGTACATATGGGAACTGTACCCGAAGTTTGAAATAGGAACTCATCGAGACAGACAGACTGTATCCAAGGTTTGAAATATGAGCTGATCGGAACAGATGGACGATATATGACAGGTGCAAACCTTTGAGTCTAACTCGATGCACAAGTCTTCCGGAAGTAAAGAGTCCAATGTCTTTCTATGTGAGATGAATTATGAAAGATTGAATTTTTGTTGTTTGGTTGAGATAGAAATTTAATTTATGGAAATATATTTTTTAAAACTCTCTAACTTACCCTTATTTTTGTGATGTTTGTTTTGTTTTTAAACTGCGATGATCGTGTATTACATGTGAGCAGAGGATTTGACAGGTGGTGTGAGTCCCCACAGAATTGATGGAGAAACTTTATTTTATTTTGTTTTATTTGTAATTTTACGAATATATTTTTATTAAATCTTATATAAAGCAATATATTTTGAAATACACGATGAATGTATAAATATTTTTATTCAAGTTTATTATATAATTTCTGTACGATATAGTTACTATTATATGAAAAATATGAGATGTTACACTTTTGTACATGTTGACAAACAAATATTGACAAAACAATAGTCAAAAACTGAAATGTACTTAACAAACATAAGGATCAATTCAATCATTTCACATTACATAATAAAAAAATGACCAATAGAAATAGTATCCCAAAATTCTTACAATGATTTAAAAGAAGTACAAACTAATATCAGACAAGCTAGAGCCAAATTTGAACAAGTATACATTTGTATAATTTCGTTAGTAATTTTTTATTCAAGAAATAAGTATTGTCTATCATTTTTCACACTGTAAATCTGCCTTCTCCAATGTCTATAAAATAGTTAAATACATAAGCATGACAAGAATCAATGTATAAAATAGAATAATTGTGGCACTTGTGTGAGAATTTTCTTCCTTTTACTAATTTGTTGAACCAATGTGTATAAAATTGGAAATACATATGCATCACAATAATAGATGCACATATTATAATAAATATGATGAAATCTCTTTGATTTTGTGTATAGCTGCATAGGAAAAGTAGAAAGGGAAACAATTATGATTTTGCGTTGATCTTTGAACATGTTTTTCCGATTAAGACTAACATAGGCACTACAAGAAATAACCATGATGGATGTTGGGATTATAACAAACATGCAGTTCAAACCAACCTCGTCAAAACTTATCAGATAACAATTATCCACTACTTTCATGTAGGTTGTAGATGTTGCCCTTGGTGTGCGCTTTTACAAGTAAACACATTTTAAGAAAATAAAATGAAGTTAAATAAAATTGTCTGAATTATGTTTTTAAATAGAAAAAAAATTGAAATTAGAAATTGTTCAACTTATCATATTAGAAAGACTTGCGGATCTTGTTTTGTTTATTGTAAAATTTATCTTCCTTCAATTTACTTAAGTTAGTTCCATCAAAATGAATTTTGGGTTTACGTACTCTTTTCTTAATTTGTTTCTCTTGAACAACACTGGTTTCTCTACTTGTACTTGTGTTAGATGGAGTTCGTTAACAAACAATTAACAGAACAAAGCAAAACAAAGGAAACAAATTACCTATATAGAATAAAAAAAACAAAGAATTCTTATGAATGAAACTATAATTACATCAATGAACTTTCTTTTAATGTATCAAAATGTAGTTTCCTTTGAGTTTGGGTGTTGTATTGAAATAAGGCTCTCTTTTCTAATTCAAATGTCATAAATAAGAGACTCAACTAATATCTAATATTAAATTACTTAAAAAATGAAAAAAAAAGGTTTAGACTTACTTCATTAGTCATAGACTTCCATGCTTTAGCAGTCCTTTTATGAACCTATTCTTAAAAAAGAAATGTTAATCAATAAATGACTTTAAATAATTAAAACTTGTCAATTTATTACATTTCACTTACTTTTTCAAAATTATATGAATTAACTTTACTTCTTTATAATTGTTTTCAAATTTGCCTGTAATAGTGATCACTATAGTCGATAAAGCAAAAGAACAAAATTAGAAACATACTTTAAAGAACAAGTATTTAGACTAGTTCAAAGGCATCGGATCGATATTTATGATCTTCCGATTTCTTGGATAAAAAATAGTAAAATAGGTTCCCAAATAAGATTAACAAAATTAGTTAATAAATAATATAAAAATAAAATAAAATAAATATGTTACATGGATTCACCTCTTAGTTAAATTCGTATTAGTTTTCTCCTTTTTTCTCTTTTTGTTTATAGAGGTGGTTTGACTTTGTTTCTACATCAAAGTAAAAGAAAAAAGCATGTAATATGTAATATCTAGTTTCGTAATAAGTTTACTGTAAAAATTATATAATATATCTCAACAACCACTTCTTCTTTTACATCTTGGATGATTTCCAAGTCTGGAACCATTACTCCTGAAAAGTTCAACTTTCATGACTTCCACTCTCTCTTTGAGCTTGGATTTCATTTCCTCTTATATTCTTTCTTTTATGTTTTTTTAATTTAACTTAAGCATTTCTTTAAACTTCATCAATTATTTTTTGTATTTTAACTTGAGATTTAGATCCCTATAAGTCTGAAGGTACAAACCCATTTTTCATGTGTGTAGCCATGACTATCTTTCCAAAGACTTGGGAAAATATATCATATGGACTTGAGTTTTTATATGATTCTTCTAAACGAGAAGCAACTGCATCTTCAAGCTTTGACTGAAAATGACAAGAGATAATAATTATAAAAATATTATATAATAAAAATATTATAGAAATAATGAAAGCAAAAGAGGATAAGAAAAAGAGGAATCGCATTAGCATCATTATACAACACCCTTTTAGATTTAGACAAATTTCGCACACACCTACAAAGCTAAGTTGCATGTGGAAGAATCTACAGAAGGAAAAAGTCACCCATGCAAAGGAAATGAGACACCAAGAGGCCATGAAAGAATAAGAGTTCTAACAGCTATCGGAACAACAATACCAACCAGCTTCCCTGCTTGGCTACTGATATAAAGAAAAAAATTCATAACTTTAACATCATTTTTTGGAATTGAGCCATTGAAGTAATTCAAAATAGCCAACATGTTTAATTAGAATTCTCAAATGAATATTTTATGTACTTTTATAGACATCAATTAATGTAAAGTAACCAAAGGAGTTTAACTCTCTAAATAACAATTAAATTAGTGCCTAAACTTTTGATTACTTACATATTTAGTTCTTGAAACTAGAATAAATTAGGTAGTGAGATTTGAACTTAAAACAAAGAAAAAATTACCTAAACATTCCACCATTAAGTCAATACTAGTGCATTCTCTAAAATTATGAATGAGAATCAAGTATCACGATATATGTTTAGAATAATTTTGTAATGAAAACAATATTCGACCATGACTTCCTCGATTCCAAAAAAATTCTCAAAATAGTTTTACTTGAAAAAAAAACAAGTTAAATCGAAACTAGAATTATCTAAATATGAAACTAATTAAATCAATACAAATATTTTACTAATCCTCGTGAATTCAATACGATTGTTGATGACAAAGAATCTAAGCATACAACTACAATTCAATGCAAAGTAATTAAATCTATTTAGGCTTGAGCTTGTTGATAATGACGACAACAACAACAAGCACATCAGAGTATGCAGCAATAACAACGACAAACACGTTTATCGTGGTTGAAGATGGATGACAAGGACGACAACGGTAACAAGCACATTTGAGTATACAACAACGATAATAAAAAGAATATGTCCATCACGATTAGTGGTGAATGACAGGAATGCTAAATCTTTAAATTCTATGACAACAATAGAATCTTGGAATTCTGTGACAACATTGTATAATCGGATTGCATACCATTTTTGGAAAAAGATTTTGAAGAAAAAAAAAGAAATGAAAAACCCTAAATTTTTGTGAAGAGACACGAGCTGAGAGTTATAGTTCAAAATTTTGAAGTGATAGACGCTTAGTTTGCTTACTTCCATACTGGTTTTGCTGTGAGAAAGGAAAATACTAGAAGAAAATGTCAAAAGAAAAAAATGAATATAATTAGAAAGAAAATAACAATAGACATTAACTTAGGTTGTGTTTGGTTGAACCAATTTAGATAGTTTCACTGTAGACGATTCTTGTGAATGAAGTCTATTTGGTTAAACTAATTTGGAAAAATAGATTAGCAAAGATTTGCAGAATGAGATCCTTGCTCATATAACAAGATTTGCAATTAAAAATTAAGAAACATTCCTTGAAAGTGGGTTGGAAATTACACCAACACTCTTGTAAGTGAGTCATGACTTTAAAAATTATAAAACACTCATTGTACCATCTTATTCCACAAGATTCAATTAATAATTTCACAAATATATCAATTAAAAAAAAATATACACCATCTATCAAATCATTTTCAAACTTTCACAAACATTATCATCAAATCCTTTCAAATCTTACCATCTATCTATTAATCCAAATAACCTTACCATCCACACACAATCTACTCAAATTCTTTTAAATCTATCTCCTCAAATCTACTCCTCCAACCAAACAAAACCTTAATATTTTAAATAACATTTATTTATAAAATATTATAATATTATATTTATATTATTTATAATAATATTTATAAAAATGTTACTATAATAATTAAAAATTATATAGAATAACATTTTAAATAAATATAACTATAAAAATGATAAATGCTGTAGTGAAAGGTGATATAGAAAAAGATGACACAGATGATAACTTGAGATAAGTTTAATTCGAATTCTGAGAACATCTAGTAAAAAAAATGGTTGATAACAGCAAACGCATCCTTTCCAAATGTCAGGAGTAGGTATTTATGAAGAATACAAGAGAAGCGAATAAATTATTATTCCCTAACTTTTGCAGGGAAGTAAGCATATTACAACGTCAAACTCCTTCTCCCTTCAGGATTTACAAAAGAAAGCACAAGAAATAATAAATGAGGATATACATTTGAGTGGAAGAAGCATGCACATGCACATGCACGTGCACGTGAGCACACCTCACTCATCAGTAATGAACCGACCGGTAAGACCATCCACCATAGAAAACGGCATATTCTCCGATGGCTTCCAGTGACGCTTTCTTTGATTAATGAACCAATTGTTTATTTGCTTTTGGTCTAACCCAGTTGATTTAGCCAGTGCAATCTTATCACCTTCCTGGAAGATCAATCACAAACATGGTTTTGTTTGACATGTAAGCTTAGTGGTGAGTTCCCTAATAGCTGTAAAGCAACGTTTTTCATATATTCATACGCACTATATATTTTAGATGATATATGCAATGGGGTATACAATTTCACCTTTTACTCCAAAGATTTATACCATGAAAATGAAGCTTGAATGATGAATATTTACCGTAGGATAAGGCCATTTGTAGTGAATATTCCACCACTGCAGTAGCATTTGTCTAGCATCTTTTGGCAGTTTACCCCTCTTTTTTTTCTTTGAAAATTCTAATTTTAGTGAACCAATATGACTTCCAAACTTACGTAAAAGTTTATCCTTCAACTCCCTATCTTCATTATGCAATTGTTCATCTTGAAAATCACCATCTCCGGCACTAAATCCTTCTTCAGAAGATACACCTCCGTCATCTAGTCAAAATAATAACAAAACAAAAGTTATATAAGTAACAACACCTTTAAAGATATCATCTTAACTTTCAAAAATAAATAATAGTTATATCATTTTAAAAGTGGAATCATAATACGCAAATGGTTTTAATCAAAATTTATAACAAAAACGAGAACCATTACTAATTAGTATACTAAATACGACAAGCCAAATGTTTTACAAACCCAATTAACTTACACATCCAATAATGACAATAGTTTTAACATAAGTTTATAATACGTTGCAACGTATATTTTCTTCAACACGAGAAATTCGACTAGCAAAATATTCATTTATTACAACAGACATTACAAAAATCAAATAATATCATGGAGTTATTTTTAAGATGAAAACACTAATCCTAGCTTCCAAAATTCCTCCTTTTAAAGACATGTTTACCACTGCTAAATATCGATCACTAACAAAGAATTCCATTTGTTATTGGAAAATAAAATAATTACTTGCCCAACGTACTCAAATCATTCATCTTTTACGACAACAAATAGAAAATATGAAATCATATTTACTTTCTCACTATTTTCCTCGATTATTATTTTTAACTTTTTTCTCAAGTCACTAATAATTAGAAAAAAAATGGTATTAAAATTTATCCTTTTATTATTTGAGAAAAATTAAGACCTGAAGGTTCTAGATATTTGTATATATTTTTCACTACACAAACAAGGATTGAGGTATGAAAACCGCTTTCACAGATAATATGAAATAAAACAAGAAAAAAAAAATTAATAAACTACTTTTTTCAAGCAAGTAAAGGGAAAATAACTTTTTATAGTATTAAATTCAGAATATTTTTTCTTGTAATTTTGCTATTTTCCTTATTTTCGTTACGTTGTTTATTCAAAATATTTAATATTCTGATAAAAGAAAATAAGATCCCTCGTATTTTTTACTCCCATTTCAATATTTACTTTTCTACCCTAAATTCTATTTATTTCTTCCACAGACCTCTAAATATTTTCTCCCCTTCTACTTGTTTTTGATTTTTGGATAAAAAAATA
>Ga0099825_1009008_pt1 | contig 11571 bp, 11 predicted proteins | sample SiratroredBW_FD_76838 | JGI IMG/M metagenome (GOLD analysis project Ga0099825, IMG submission 76838) | Root nodule microbial communities of legume samples collected from California, USA - Siratro red BW | ecosystem: Host-associated > Plants > Roots > Nodule | place: USA: California | collected...
AAACTCCGCTAAGTTTGAATCCAGAGGATGAGCACCAATCAGAGAACGGAGCACCTTGTAATCAAATTTCCCCATGATATCTATAAAGCTAAGATAACTCAAGTCAAATAACCATTATAAATAAAAATACAAAGTTCAAAACTACACTACCAAGCTCACCGTTGAACATGGAGACCGGGTCCTCGGCAAGCGTAGGGGTCATTAGTGCCTTACTACTAATCGGCTGAGGAAGACATTTGATTATTTCTATATCTTGCCTCTCCTCAGCCGAAAGCATATACTCCGCCCTTGACTTAAACTTATTTGGAATTTGTCAATATAAGGGGAACCTCGACTCGAAGTTTTCACAAAACAGAACACATTTTAGGGGGTCTTTCTTCTTGGGTTTTATTTTAAACAAGTTATCTTTGAAGTGTCTGAAGGAAGAAGAATGTAGGATGAATAGTTGGTCATACTGAGTCGCGCTCAATGAAACCCAACCTATCTCGACCCTGTGCTTCAGTTGGTAAAAGTACATGAGTTTATTTATAGTCGGCTTTGTATACATTAAATCACAAAGAATTTGGAAGTACCTCAAAATGGCCCAGCTGTTCGGATGAAGTTGGCTAGGTTCCACATTCATCATCGTCAACATCTGGGACTCAAACTTAGAAAGAGGAAAATAGATATCAAAATCTTTGAAAGAATACCCCGTACACATAGGTAAAGTTGTTGGAATTTAGAGGGGGTTTTCTATATACTCTCTCCGACTTCTTACAACCAACAATGGTCACGTAAGGGGCAACCTCCTCAGACCACACCTCTTAAATATCTAAAAATATTTTTAGATAAGTACTTGAATACTTAGAGGAAAACCTCTCCACATTGCCACTCACCCAGTAGTAGTTGGGGTCGATGATGGAAGGATAAGCATTCCTTGTCTTCTTCTTATAGGGCTCCACCGCCGTGGTAGATGGAGCCTTACATTTTAAGGAGACGACCAATGCCTTCCCCTTCTTCCTCACCACCTCGGCAACAGCGCGTGAGGTACTGGTTCCCTCCGTAAGAGGTAACTCCGTGGTGGGTTTCACGATTCTCACAAGGGGAGTGGTGATTTCCTTCACCGCATCCCCTTCGACAAAGAAAGATTCTGTATTGAAAGAAGAAGAATGAGAATAAGAGCTAAAACCTATGGGAACCTCCCTAGCAACTAAAGGGTTACCCCTCTCAAAACCACCAAAATCAGACGAAGCAAACAAAGACATGGTTATAAGAACACTTACCAAACAAGAAGTCAGAAACTTGAAGAAGAGTTGAATGGAAACTCGACGATCTCGAAAAACTCTAGGGGAAGCAAGAACATAGAAAGGTTGGCACAATAAATGAATGCTCTTCAAATGGCATAGTAAAGGAATTCAAAACGTTGAATTTTCTATTTTAAGGTGTGTTGAAGAAGCTTGAAGAGACGAGGTGTGAAACGCTTCGTTTCACGCTCAATGTCTCAATTGTTAATGTCATGTAAGCAGCGAGTCGTCCAATCAAAAGTTGCCATGTGTGCCTTACTTAAGATGTCGCATCAACCGACAACTTAACGACGGAAAAAACTCAAATGCCTTACCTCTGTCTCACCTCGAAAAGTGAAAAGTTGAAGTTATCATTGCATGAGAAACCCCTAATTAATGCTCTGACAATTTTGAAAAAGCAAAAGTCAAGCTCGACCACAAGAGTTATACTTATTCTGATCTCTAATCAGATATTTAGCTTGGCCATACAAGCTATGCTCCATCCACAACTCGGCTACTACAAGGTCCTCAGCGTTTAATAACCAGAGAATACACATCAACTTAAGCTCACTCTTTATACCTAGCTCGGAGCTTTGAGGGCTTATGTACTGCTCTGACCCGAGATACTCGGATCAGTTATATTTATACTCGAGATTCATGGATGACTACTCCCAACAATCCCTAAATCTAGGCCTCCACCTGCACAACTCAGTAACCACCCAGGTTTGTTACTACAACTCGGTAACCACCCAGGTTTGTTAGTCTGGACTTGGACTTCTGACCTTATAATAGCTCTTGTATTCACTACTCAATTCCTCATACACCTCACTGATCATATAATCACTTGATTGTCAGAATGTCTTCTATAGGTGAACCTCTTGACAGATTTCGAAACTACTTCAACTCGGATTCTCAAGTACTCAGATTCGGAACAAGTTAGTTCCAACCCACCTTCTTCAGACACCATTTTAAATCTTGGTAAGAACAAAAGTAATTTCTAAATTATGTAACTTTATTTTTTTAAATAAAAAATAACTTTTAAATTATAAAAGTGAAAGTAAAATGTGATTTTTAAATGGCACGACATAAAATTCTAGATTATATATTTTAGAAGACATTTCTAATGTAAAATAACTTCTAAATTATATATTTTAAAAGATATGTTTAACTTCTAGACTCAATAACATACACAAAACGAGAATTTGTATATTTGTAAGAGTGGCCGAAGAAAATATGAAGGTTGTCGAGGAAAGAAAGAAATGAGCATTTTGAGTTTGGTGCGGGTTGAAGAATGAACGGTTCTACCTTCAGCTCTGAGGCTTTTAGTACAAATCATGGTCCCCAGTTCGAGCAGCAATGACTGCCACCCTTTTCTCGTCCACACACTCAAAAAAGCAAACAAACCCACTTGCGTGGCCCTATCACTCCAACATGTTCGCCATATTCATAGGTCCTGCTTGTCACTCAAACTATGCCACACCATAATACCACAACACTCTGTTATTGTTTCTCTGTTCCCCACGTTACACGCGTTCGTTTCTCACTTTCCTTTCTCTTCACAAACTCACTTCTTTCTCTCTCCAACAACACCCCATTTCCTTCTATAGCATGTCTCTAAGTCTTACCATCAAGCTCCACTTGGCTTCATCCTCTTCTTCCCACCTTACCCTCAACACCCACCACCACCATGCAAAAAAGGTAACAACTTTCAAAACTTCTTCCCACAACACCAATATTCGTCCCAATCCCATTTATAGCACCAACCCTTTGGTCATCCCCACGTGTAGAGTTAGGCCAAGAGTGCAGTGTGGTGCTATGGTCAAGAGTTCTCTGATAGAGCCTGATGGAGGGGCATTGGTGGATCTTGTGGTGCCTGAGAGTGTGAGGGGTGCTAAGATCACTGAGGCCGAGACGCTGCCCAAGGTGCAGCTCACAAGGATTGATCTTGAGTGGGTGCATGTGGTGGGGGAAGGGTGGGCTAGTCCCTTGAGAGGGTTCATGAGGGAGGAGGAGTATCTTCAGAGTTTGCATTTCAATTCCCTTAGGGTCAAGGATAGTTCTTTGGTGAACATGTCCCTTCCCATTGTGTTGGCCATTGATGACGACACCAAAGGGAGAATTGGGTCCTCTTCGCATGTGGGGTTGCTGGGGCCTGATGGAGACTGTGTTGCGATTCTTCGAAGGTTAGTTTGTCTGATGACATTTTTTGTTTTTGCTTGGTGTTTAATTTCTCGTTGATCGTTCAATTGTGGTGTTTTGTGTGAACTTTGGAGGGATAGTTTAATGATTAAAATTGGTACTGTACCTCCATTTGAATCCCTAATGAGAATTTACCATTGCAGAGGGGTTTGGTTGAAGAAAATTTTTGAAACCCCCAATAAAGGGGATTGGTTAACTGGTTACTGTTACCGTATGGTTTTAAAGGACTCAGGTTTGGTTTCTGCTGCCAGAAATATGCGCTGGTAGCTGATTTGTGAACATTAATGTAACTGGCTATTGTAAAACTGAACAGTAAGCTTCATAGAAGATAGAAGGAGGAGTGAAAGACTTAGTCAATTGGAACACTTCACAGAAGTTATATATTGAACCATCTTATTCAAATTACAATTTTTTTTTTCTCAAGTGTTAATATGCCCCTTGATTTGAGCCAAACTTGATGTGCGAGGATGGGAATTGTTTCTAGTGCAGATGGCAACAAACTGTAACTGGCATTGTGTTGTGGAGATATCTCCTGTGTTTGAACTTGTTCACAAACAGTGTGGCAGTCCACTTCACTATGTTTGGGGTGTGTGAAAGAATTAGATGATATGTGGAATGGGAATTGTTTGTTAAAAAAAAGGCATGTTTAAATGGGATTGAAAGTCCAAAAGTGTCAAATGGTCTTGGAATGATTTCAAATGGGCGCAGGGTAAGTCAGTAGCAGTCATGTGATCTGAAATATCAGTATATAGAGTCCATTCTTTAGAGACATGGATTTGAGTTTTGAAGGGTCTAGCTGACATGAAAGGTCTTAGCTCCTGTTTCAAATTTCTGAAAGGCAAGACAGTCTTGATGAGCCTCCCCTCTTGCTACCAAGTTATGAACTTTGCTCAGATTTGGGAGTGACTCAGCTCAAATTTGAGATGGCACATCACTCCAAGCATCGTTAATTCCCATTTTTGGGAATTCCTTGGTTGCAGGAATGACCGAAAATGTAACCAGTTCTTCTCACAAAGTCTTCATCTTTATAAAAATATGTTGTCAGAGTCCCTTGTTAAAAGTTAGCCTGAGATCTACACTCATTTTTTCTGTCTGTGTAGGCAAGACTATCATGAAAACCTTTTGACACAATCCTATCCTTTGAGCATGTGAAAAACCAAACAGGTGCTGGGACTATATGAAGAATTTCGGGAATAAGGTGAATAGGGATGAAGGGAAGTTAGGTTTTGGAGGGTTTATGAAGCTTGAATCACCCGAGATTTAGATTGTGCTTTCAGCTTGGAGCTAAGATAAATAATTTTGAGTATATGCAAGACAAGCATTCTACTTGGCGTTGTTACTTGTGTGTTTGGATTGTATGAGACTGACTATGCAGCTAAATTGAAGACCTTAAACAACTGAGTGAAAGACTTGATAAAAATTGTTAAGAAGAAATGTTGACCTATCCTAACTTATATTTTCATACGTCTCACATTTTAATACTTGGATGATTAAAGTTCTTCTCTTCAGTTTCAGTCTTCTTAACTGTAAACCATAAATTCATTGTGATTTTATTTTGAAAATAAGATTGTTGAAGTAGATTAGCTATGTAAGTAAATTTCTGTGATGGTGTCTCTAAGCTATCATTAACCATTAAGCTCCTATACAGTGTTGAAATCTACAAGCATAACAAGGAAGAGAGAATAGCTAGAACATGGGGAACAACTGCTCCTGGATTACCATATGTTGAGGAGGTGATTACTCGAGCTGGAAATTGGCTTATTGGAGGAGATTTGGAAGTGCTGAAGCCTATCAAATATAATGATGGTCTTGATAACTACAGGCTCTCTCCCAAACAACTCCGAGAAGAATTTGACAAGCGTGAAGCAGATGCAGTTTTTGCCTTTCAGTTAAGGAACCCTGTGCACAACGGCCATGCCTTGTTAATGAATGATACTCGCAAGCGCCTACTGGAAATGGGCTACAAAAATCCAATTTTGTTGCTTCATCCTCTTGGAGGATTCACAAAGGCTGATGATGTTCCCTTGGATGTCAGGATGGAGCAACATAGCAAGGTAATTCCCAACTTCCCATTGCTCTTCTCAAAACACAGAGTAACAATTTTAGTGTGAATGTTAATGTTCTGTATCAATGCATGCTCAGAAATGACCTTGTAAGTGATTAAACTGTTGTTCATTTTCAGAAATCTACCCGTTTTGTAATTGCACAGTCCATGGAATTTTATCCTATCAAGTATTTTTGTGTTTATGCTTAGGTCTTGGAAGATGGAGTTCTTGATCCTGAGACTACCATAGTCGCCATATTTCCATCACCTATGCATTATGCTGGTCCAACTGAAGTACAGTGGCATGCCAAGGCACGCATAAATGCAGGTGCAAACTTCTATATTGTTGGTCGTGATCCAGCAGGCATGGGCCACCCAACTGAGAAAAGGGATTTGTATGACCCTGATCATGGAAAGAAGGTGCTTAGCATGGCTCCTGGTTTGGAGAAGCTTAACATTTTGCCATTCAGGGTAAGAAGTATTACTTTTACATGTGGCTATAGAGTTTCTTAATCCAGTGAGAGATACCTTCTTTCAATGCTATCTTCTGCACCATGTTTTACTAAATATTTTGTACTTAGTTTTTTTTCAAGCTGAGACTCAATCAAATTAGTCAAACATACGATGACTTATATTTGGGATGGGAAATAACATTGTTTTGTTTATTTATACACAATGTTGTTTACATAAGTTTAATATGCTACCTGAAGTTATGCTGCTGAATTGTTTGTTTCCCTTCTGCCACTGTTTGGACCATACATATGTCTGATAATAGCCGTTTTCTTGTATGCCATTTTTAAATTACAGGTTGCAGCATATGACACTAAGGATAATAAGATGGCATTTTTTGACCCAACCCGTGCTAAAGATTTCCTTTTTATATCCGGAACCAAGGTATTTGATTCCCTCTCCTTCAATCAGATGTTTCAGGTTCCACAAACCTTAACTTTGATATTTGTCAACAACACTTTTACATTACATATTAGGATACAATGTCAGGTCAGGATCCTGTTTCCTGCTTCTTACTTTGAATCTGGCAGCAACTTAAACAAAGTAAATTGTATGTATGCAAGTGGGTTGATTGGAACTTGAATTTTACTAAAAATCTGTTTGTTAACTGTCAATTTTATATATGAATACATGAAACTCAAGTTTGTTAATCTTCAAGTTTAAATTTTAATCCCTCAAAATGCAGCGAAATTCAGTTTTAGTTCCAATAAACATTTACTACAATCTTAGTCTATATTCTAACATGAGCACGTGATTTTAGTCCTTGATGAAGAACTAAAACATGTCACTTTTGGTAAATGTAAGAACTAAAACCAAAAATATATTTTACTCATTATAACATGTTAATTGCAAGATATTAAGGTCCTGGTTCTGTCAATGGGATTAAGTGTCCAACATCACATGTATCATAAAGTTTGGTTTCTGAAATCCTTTGACATTTGAACAACTGTTCTTTACAAGTTTTTCATGGTTTCTTTGGTGATTTATGTTTGTAGATGCGGGCTTTTGCGAAAAGCGGAGAGAACCCACCAGAAGGTTTCATGTGTCCAAGTGGGTGGAAGGTTCTTGTCAAGTACTATGAAAGTTTGCAGGCAGAGGAGCCATCTGGGCAGCCTGTGCTATCTACCTAGACATAACTAGGAGTAGAAGTTTAGCATCAATTGACTCCAAAGGGAGAGTGTTAAAGACACAGTTCTGGGAGTGCCAATTTTTATGCCTGGTCTTCCAGCTTCATGATCAAGATTTAATCAATGCGCAAGCATATTTGGATTTTTTGTACTAAATTAAATCATCTTTTCTCTTTTGAAGTTACTGTGACTGAGGAATTTGTTGTGGTGCATCAAGCATTGTTGCAGATGTAGTCTTCTATCTGTAGAATCCTGTAAGACCAGCTCAATAAGGGTTAGGGAAATTCAGCACATCCTTGGTGCTTATGGCCATTATGGTATCATGGTTTTTAAAAAGGTTCATAACTTCAATTGTGGTTGCAACTTCAAGGATTTTGAAGTTTGTTATGATTATGATCATGATTATGACCGCATCATCTATGTTTGTCTACAGTTTTTACCAATATTAAGGATTCTGTTCACAATTTTTGGATGAGTTAGAAATTTGTTGAGGTTGCATTTATTTATATATTATATATATTTTTGGTTAACATGAGACTTTTAACATTTTTTTTCTTTTTTACTTTTCATTTTGTGCTTATTGAAAATGTCTAGAATTAAGAAAACTGTTTAAATAAGAAAAAAAAAATACTTAAAAAGAATTTACATGTATTGTGTCTCTTGTCACAGTGCTATATATCAGTTCCCTCCAAGTGATATTGAAAGTGTCTCTATCTCTATCACTTTTGCTCAAAAAGTAAATATAAAATTACTTGTTACAAATAAATCAGTAAACAAAATAGAATCTAATACTTCTTCTCTTTGTTTTTAATATATAACCTTAAAATAGGAGATCATTCAACCTATCAAGACATTTAAGGGTTAATGACGCCTATTAATAACATTATTTTGATAAAAATACACAAAATAATATTAAAAAATACATAATATTATAATTTATGATGCTAAAAATTAACATTTAAAATACAAGTAAAAGTGTAAATAAAATATTTGTATTACACTTAAATAAATATTTCAATAATATATATCAATATTTAGTAATGACAACAACTTTACATGTACAATAAAAAAAGAAAATGACTGATATTTGTGGTTGTTTTTTTTTTTATTTTTTTAAGAAAAATATTAAAATTTTGACTATTTTATTATTCTTTTTGAATCAACTTTTTATTGATTTAACTGATTTTTGAGCCAAATTCGATTAGGATTCAATGGCTTGGATAATTTTATTTTGGATTATAATTGATCAGATAAAAATATCCATTAATATATTTTGATCCATTAAAAATTTGATGCAATCCGAAAAATTCAATCAGAACCCATAATAAAAACTCAATCCAATTCATCAACTAACAGTCTTTAAAGAGGTGCATATCCAATTCATCAATAAAAATAATACTAAAAAAATGAATAAATTTTAAAATATATCTTCAAAAACTTAAGAAAGGTAAATCTAGGAAAGATTTAGTTAAAAAAAGATTAACTGGGTTAATTTTGATTAGTTAAGTATTGGTATTGATAATAGGAGGATCCATTGGATTTTAATAAATAATGAATGAATCACCAACCATCCATAAAAAAAGATGGATAAATTTTATTTTATATTTTTCTAATGAATAAATTGGATAGATCTACATGTAGATGGACCAGATGATAAATAATTGATTTAAAAATAATTTGAGAAAAATCATATTACATATTAATACAATCACTTCCCACCAAAGAAATTCAAACTTGATTAACCTTATTATTGTAGAAGATTAATATCTTTCTCTAGACTCAATTCTAATTTATATGTACAAGGAGTTAGGCACAATTATTCAAGCACTATCTCAATTCAATCCTTCTCAAAATAATTTTTATCAAAGTGTTATTTATCTGCTGACCAATTCATATTAATCCAAGATGTAGATAAGAGAAAATTATAACTTGTATGAGAGCTTAGAATTATGAGGTACACCATTAATGTTCTGTAGTGCATAGGAAACAGAGAACATGGGAGGAAAAGGAGAGGACAATGTTGGCATGTGATCTTGGTATGGTGGGCCATTCTAGGGAGGATGAAGGTGTGTTCCATTATTTCATAATTTCCTTTTTTTTTTTTTTTCAGTTTCAAAAACAGTCTAAGAAACATTTGTGTAACAAATATTTCAGACCCTCTAAAGATAGTTTCACAACTTATCCTCAAGTACTACTTCAAGGAATGTAACTTCAAGAGATTTCTCTCTTTTCTTAGATCTTCATATTGCTTGTGAACCCAAAACAATCTGTACTTCATAAACCCATTCGAAAAGTGTTATTATTATTAAAGAATGAGATAACCTCCATTAAATTATTATAAAGTATGAGTTTATTTTTCTTAAATGTTTTATTATATTTTTAACTATCGTGATTTAATGTTTTCTTTCTTATTACTTTAAATTGATACGGATATGATTTCAAAGAAATTTGATGCTTAACACCTAAAAATGATCTCTCAAAAGTTATATTTTTCAGTGTCCTTATATAAAAGCTAAATTTAAAGGAAAACATCAAAGAGATTTTTGTGTACAGATTTTTGTGTACAGTAAGAATTCTTTTAAATATTATGAATTTGAAAAATTTTCAAGTTAGTATTAATATAACAAACTACAAGATAGTGCTTAAGTCTTGTATAGTTGAAAAGATATAATCTCTTCCTAAAAGGTTGTGTATGTTATATTGTGCTATATTGTACCAGATACAAAAGTTTTTATTTAACCATTTGTAGAACAAAACTATTATCTAAATATTTATTATCAGACGATATTTGTGAAAAGATTTTAAAAATTAATTAAAACACAAGCAAAAGTAGATGCTACTTGTTCAATATTTTGAGTTTGAAGTTCTTCCATGACTCTTAGCTATTCAGTTGTGGCTTGTCTTTCTTCAGGAAGAATGTCTGGTATCATGACTTAAAAGGTGTTAAGTATAACAATAAGTTGTTATGAAATGAGCATGACATGGGGGACATCTGAACTTAAAGTCTTGGGTTGTTAGACCTCTGAAACACTAGTCAACCTCTATTCCTCTATAACAACTACTCTGTGTGCTGATCAACAATCTTATCAATTTCTTTCCTTATAGCAGCTTCTTATGTAGCCTTCTTCTTAACTAAGCGTCTAGCCTCAAAATGCTACTCCAACACAAAGGTCACATTCTTTTTTAGTCTAAATACAAACTCATATAAGTTATTGATACAAAGGAGTATGTCTCAAAAATCAAACAAAATTTTTAATTATTGATTAGAAATATAACACACACCTTAAACAAGATTATCTAAACGAGTGATGTATGTAAAAACTTTGTCAACTATTCATTAGTTTTGATTATTATTTTGATGTGATTGTTGAATAAAACTAAAAAAAGTTATTTTTCCTTGTACCTGACAATCTCTAGATAAAAACACTATAACACATCAAAGATAAAGATAACACTTAGTATAATGTGATCTACCACACTTAAAATATTACACAAAAGTTTAATATTGAGATACATATACATATCCCATAACGTTGGGGTTTAAAATAATATTTATTCTTACTAAATCTTTTTTTTTTGAACACTATATACTCTAAATTATATCTTATCCCTACAATCTAAACTCTCTTTTCACCTTTTCAACCAAAGTATAAAATTTATAAGTAGACATTGGAATTATCACTCTCTTAATTATCATTCCTCTTTCAAACTTTTGCATCTTTATATTTTAGAAGTGACTAGAAAATAAAATTTAGCTAGATCTTTGAATTTTACGAAAAGATATTACATGTTGTAATTTGATTTTATAAATTCTATACTTCAAATCTAAGAAATTATATTATTTTCATAAGTTTTAAATCCTAAATCCTAATCACTTATATTTTAAAAATTTTTTATATTGAAAAAATTGTGAGTTAGATTTCTTTAACCAAATAAAAATACATATATTTTAGTGCCTTTATAGTTTCAAGAAAAACAAATATTGTTTTAAGAATAATTGAAAATATATAAATATATAGTAGTTGCTTTTAAATGAAAAACATTATACAATTATTTTTAATAAAATAAGATATCATTTTTATTTATTAAAAAATAGAATTATCTAGTTAAAAAGTATCAAAATATTATAAATATAAAAAAATTATCCTTTATATAATTATATAAATTAACTATTTTCTAATATTCATAGGGAAACAAGAGTTCAAGATGCATCACAACTAGTTTGGATGGGTATCTTGAACATGTAATAAAGACTTACATTGACATTTAAGTTGTATCATCCATAACTCAATAATAATATCAATCCAAGATATACATATACATATATATACATATACATGTATACATATATATATATATATATATATATATATATATATATATATATATATATATATATATATATATATATATATATGTGATAAAATAA
>Ga0099825_1009014_pt1 | contig 11564 bp, 10 predicted proteins | sample SiratroredBW_FD_76838 | JGI IMG/M metagenome (GOLD analysis project Ga0099825, IMG submission 76838) | Root nodule microbial communities of legume samples collected from California, USA - Siratro red BW | ecosystem: Host-associated > Plants > Roots > Nodule | place: USA: California | collected...
AAATCTTCCTTTGTAAAAATATTGTATAACATATTTCTCCTTTGTAAAAATAAACCCTATGTGCCTTAGGATTTGTAAAGGCACCAAGGTTAGGTTTTTAGAAGCATCTAGAAGCTATGCCATGTGGCGCCTTCTTATTGGAAGAGAATGAGGCGCTAGGGTTTGGGAAAAGCTTGCTCTACAAGCTAGGTTATCCTAACCCTAGTATGTGGTGCAAGCTAGGGTTTCTAACCCTAGCTTCTCCTACACACTACTTTAGCTTGCTAGAGAAGCTACTAGCTTTTTCTTCTTTCTATAAATAAGAGGTTTAGGAACCTCCATTATAGACTTGATTTTGAGTAATGATATGTTGTCCAATTTTCAGCACATTGCCTCAAGTTTCACATTGAGTTTCTTCTCTTAGAAGCTAGGAACTCTCTCTTTTAAGGTTGGCCCAACCTCTTTCAAGGCTTTCACCATCTACTTCACCATCAACCTTCTTGCATGTTTTCTTCCTTGCATTTCCATGGCTTCCGCAACATGAGGAGTTCATCCATTTCTTCCATTCGGTGCTTCAAGGTTTCACCAAGCTCAACCTCTATTGAAGCTTGCGCAAGAAGCTAAGGCACCTAGGAGCTCCTCCATCAATATGTGTACATGAAGGGATTCAGATTACATCAAATGGATGTCAAAAGCGCTTTCTTAAACGGGTACATTGATGAAGAGGTCTATGTGAGCCAACCTCCTGGATTTGAAGATCACAACAATCCAGATTATGTTTTCAAGCTCAAGAAGACCTTGTATGGGTTAAAGCAAGCACCTCGACAGTGGTATGAGAGGTTAAGTAATTTCTTGCTTTCTCAAGGCTATGAGAGAGGAAAAACAAATAAGACCTTGTTTATTAAGAATTCATGCAATGATATAATACTTCTTCAAGTTTATGTTGATGACATTATTTTTGGTTCAACTAATGAAAGTTTATGTGAGCAGTTTGTAGCTACTATGCAACGAGAATTTGAGATATCCATGATGGGGGAACTCAATTTCTTCCTAGGTTTGCAGGTCAAACAAGTTGAACATGGCATATTTCTTAGTCAAGCAAAGTATTGCAGGGAATTATTGAAGAAATTTAATATGGAAAACTACAAGGAAGCTTTCACTCCTATAGCCACTGGATGCTATTTAGATGTTGATGAAACTGGAGTTGATGTAGATCAGATTAAGTTCAGACAATTAATTGGGTCATTTCTGTATCTAACTACAAGTAGACCAGACATCATGTTTAGTGTGTATTTATGCGCCAAATTTCAAGCTAAACCAAAGGAATCACACTACGTGGCAGCCAAAAGAATTTTGAAGTATGTCAAGGGAACTACTGAAGTTGGTCTATGGTATCCAAGTGAGGTATCTTTAAATCTTGTTAGATATTCTGATTCTGACTTTGCATGTTGCAAAGTAGATAGGAAGAGCACTAGTGGAACTTGTCATTTGCTGAGATCCAGTTTAATATCTTGGCACAGTAAGAAGCAAGCGTGCGTAGCATGGTCTACAGCTGAAAGCATAATACATAGCTATTGGAAGTTGTTGTGCTCAAACCCTCTGGATAAAACATCAGCTAAGCGATTTTGGACTTAATCTTTCTAAAATACCTTTACTTTGTGATAATAAAAGTGCAATTAACTTGACTAAAAATCCAGTTCAACATTCTAGAACTAAACATATTGAAATTCGCCACCACTTTATAAGGGATCACATTATTAATGGTGATTGTGAAATTCAATTTGTTGATTCTGAAAATCAAATTGCAGATTTATTCACAAAGCCCCTAAACAAAGAAAGATTCAATTTTCTCAAAAACGACTTGGGGATTATTGATTTTAAAAATGTGAATTAATTCTGGAGTGATTTCCTGACTGTAATGTAATTCTATTGATTGAATTCCACTGTAGTTGATTTAATTTTATGTTGACCAACTTGTGCATGCTTTTGTTATGTGCGAGGCACCTCATTTGGAAGGTAAGAATTCAGCTCTAGCATAGTCAGTCAAAGAATCAATTTAGAACTTGAATAAGACTAATGCATAAGAGCAAGCATGTGAGGAGAGAGGAAATCCTCAGTGCCATGTGTCACTAGGATGTTGGCAGTCAACTGGTCAAAAAGTAGTGCAGAGAATAGTGCAGAGAATCTTTGAAGCTAAGTACCTTTGTCCAGCTGCAATATCATCTATTCCCAACAAACTGCAGAGTTACTTTTTGTGTGTTGTCCATCAGTTTCTTGTGTTTTATGATTTCTAGTTTTGTCTTCTTGTGTGTATGAATTTTGTTTAAATAATTGGTATGCATCCATGCATTCACTTGTGCACACAACTATCACTACATTGTGCAAACACTAGCATGTCTTGGTTCATAGAGCATACTGCCTTGCTTTCACCTTAATCCACTATGGCATCGTCGTCTGCACCTAGGAAAAGGACTAAGAAAGCCCTTATGAAGAACACTGAACCAGCAAATTCAGATGTTGATAATGAGGTTGGATTCCTTGTGTGCTGGTTTAATGGAAACAAAGAAAGCATGGAGGAATATCACAAAGAGTACAGCAGAAAAGCCTTCGTGAATCCTAAATTTCTAAGAATGGATTTTCTGAGAAATGAAAATCTCAACCAAGTTGTTGATCTTCTCAAGTTCCAGAAGTTGGAGAAATTTGTAAAGCTTACTGGAAACATTTATCCATATTTGGTGAAGGTTTTCCTGACCAATATGTGGATTGATGAGGGCGTAATCTACTCATAAGTCAAAGGAGTAGACATAGCAATTATTGATGAAGTATGGCTGACTGTAGCAGGTCTAAGAGATGCATGAATCATTGTTAGTAGAGCCTTGGTGGATTCAACAAAGTGCAGTTCTTTAGATCATGTCTAAGGAACCCAAACAATCCGGCTAGGAGCTTCTCTGTTGGAGGACTTTCAGTCATTCCAAGGATTCTTGCCTATATAGTCATATGGCTACTCACTCCAAGGGGATTCAACCATGTTTTTCTTACTGAAGATGATCTCATTCTGATGTATTGTTTGATCAATAAGATTAAAGTAAACTGGATTAGTGTCATCAAGGAGCAACTGTTTCGCATCAGGAAGAAGTTGGAATTTTGAATTCCCTATGCTACTCTGATTTTGGGTTTCATTGAGTACTATGACATTGATGTGGAGAATGAGCTTGTTGAAGAGGTTAAGGCTCATAGCGAGATCACTGGCACTATCCAAGATTGGACTGGAGAGGGTGAACGACAACCAGTGGATCTGCAAGGCAAACGCTGAAGAAGATGAACTAGAAGATGTTGGAGCTGGACTAGCACTGCAGCGGAACAATTTACTGGAGAAGACATGGGGACTGGAGAACAATCTTACTCGAGATTTGAGCGACTCATGATCAACTAGTTGGGCAGCATTGAGTCCAGTCAGCGTAGCCATCATGAATACTGTGAAACACATTTTCAACATCTTGAGGAACAAATGGAAGATATCCAAGGGAAGCTTGGTCAGATGTTCTATGGGCCAAATGACTAGTGGTCACACTGCATCTTCTGTGTGTTCCCCTCCATTTGATGAACTCAATGGGGGAGAAGTAATTGTGCGTGTTTCGTGTCTGTCCTATATGTTTCGTAGTTTGTTGTGTTTCATGCTTTGCATCTGTTTCAGTTTGGTTTGCTTAATTTTGCTTAAGTTTAGTTCTGCTTAGTCTAGTACTAAGCTTGATTTGATTGAATATTTGATGGGTTTGTGTCAGCACCTGCAGCTCAGTTATGTTTCTAGTTTGTTGATGTTTTCTTAATCATGTTCTATGTCCTTTGATGTATTTGGCAACCTGTTATGATGATTGACCACTACGGGTCAATTTATATTAATGAAATGTTTGCCTTATGTTATTCAATCTCTTTATATGCTTTTAAGGGACATCAAAGCATGGGAGATTAAAACATCTTGATCTAAATTAACTGTGTCTAGGTACAGAAAGAAATTTAATTAATTGTGTTTTAGTTCAATCAGTTGATTTGTTATTTTTGCTCTGAACCTATTAGATCTTATGATACTAATAAACTGTTTGAGTGCAAAGACAAGTATTTCAGGTTCAGACTGATAAAGTTAACACACATCAGATTGCCTTCATCAAATTGGGGGAGATTGTTAGCACCAATGCTAAGCATGTGATTTGATGAACTCAATAAATACCATAGCTTGTTGAAGTTCTGATGGATTGAATCTCGACTATGTTAGATTAACGCCTAGCATGTGAGTTGATCAAGACAGCTTCATGAGGAATCTGTTGGAACCAACCTAGACCAAAATTATTCAAGTGGATGACTTTGAGCCAACATGAAGATGGTTGGGTGATTCGGTCTTAGGTCCTTAGTTGGGTTTGTGTGTTGATGTTGGCTTGGTTCTTAATCATTAGTTGCATGGTTTATCATTCTTGAGGTGCTAAGAGATTCACAAATATTGAAACTTTTTTATTAAACTGGTTTTAAGAAAAATAGCCTAAACTGTTTTTTGTTGAAAATCTTTTTCAATCAATACTTGATACAATCGATTGAATTGTGACAGTTATTTCTGTTACAAGTGGAATCTTTGACTGAGTCTGCTAACGGTCAATTCAATCGATTGAATGGTTTATTCCATTAATTGAAACTATGACAGCTAAGCTGTTTTAAAACTGATTTGGCTATACAAAGGAATTGGCACTATCATTTCAGATAACTAAGATTTTTGAAAAGCATTCCTTGAGATATTCTAAGTGAGAAATTGCACCCAGTTTGTGCAAACACCTCTGACAAAGCTTTTCAAAACAAGAAATCTCAAAGAACGTGAATCTTGAAGCATCCTTGAGTGAGGTTCTTGCGACTTTGGTTCTAGACCAAAGCTAAGTCTTCTACACCTGATCTTTAGTCATTATAATCTGTTCTGAGTAAAAGTACTGAGTGACCAATTGTTGATCTTACTGTTCTTGTAATCTGTTTGTTGTTTTCAATTACTGGGTTTATAATTGAGTTGGTGCAGTGGGTTTCTACACTGGTCTCAGATCTGCTGAGGGGTTTAGTAGAGTGTGAGTGCAGCGGGGAGCAGTGTTTGCTTGCAAGTTGCAAGTGGTGTTGGTGCAGTGGGTTTCTACACTGGTTCCACTCTAGTTGAGGGGTTCAGTAAGGTGTGAGTGTTGCGGGGAGCAGTGTGTACTGCGGGGAGTTGTGATAACTTGTTGCGAGCAATGGTTGTAAACTAATCTTGTGATCTTTTTAGTGGAAATCTTTGCTAGTTTGCAAAGGACTGGACGTAGCCCTTGAGGAAGGGTGACCTAGGATAAATCTTTGTGTTCTTGATTTCTTCTTCTCTCTTCTTGATCATTTTATTACCTGCCCACATTCGCCTAATAAATTGATCACTGAATCTTGCTATTCACTAAGAATATCTGGGTGTATGTTTGTGCTCTGAATCTGTTTACGCATATCTGAATTTGCTTACACATATCTTAATCAACTGTGCTTCTGGGTTATTTTTATTGTTCAATCTTTAAATCTACTGGACTGTGTTTTAATCATCTTGATTCTGGATTAACATATCTCTATATTGAAAACTGTATTCTGTATTTATTTCTAACAACTTCCGTGGTGCATAATTGATTGTTTACTGGACAGTCCAGAATTACATGAGTTGATTGATTGAATCAAGAATTTTCATTCTCTACTTCAAGAACATTTTATATTTGCGAAAAGGTTTTGAAAGTTCAATTCACCCCCCTCTTGAACTCGGTCTAAACCTTATTTTACACAAGCATTTAAGAATCTTGATATTCAGCTCTTCCTTATCAAATTGCTTTCCCAGTTCAATCAGATGATTAACTATATGAGTGAACCATTTCTGAACATTCATTATAGTCTCTCCTGGTTGCATTTTGAACAACTCATACTCCTGAATGAGTGCATGTTTCCTTGCTCTCTTTACATCATTTGTCCCTTCATGGGTAACTTACAATATATCCCACATCTCCTTTGTAGAGTTGTATTGGGATACCCTGAAGAATTTGTCAAGATTCAAGGTAGATGTAATTATGTTCTTTGCAACACAGTCATACTGAACACGCTTATTTTTAGCTTCAGACAATTCATCAAATGATTTTACAACAGACACATCATTCACAACAGACATTGGAATATAAGGACCATTCATTATAGCATTCTAGATACCACAGTCAATAGATTCAATAAAGATTTTTATCATCACTTCCAAAACTGGTAATTAACCTCAGAAAACATGGGTGACTAGTGTATAGAAGCTCCCTCAGCAAAAGGTAGTTTGTTCTCAGCCATGGATCGAAAACTTGACTAGGATACAAGTTTTAGCTCTGATACCAATTGTAAAATAAGTTCAGACTGAGCTCAAGAGGGGGGTGAATTGAACTTTCAAAAAATTTTCGTAAACTGTGATATATTTTACATAATGGGATGAAGATTCTTTATTAAAACTATTAAAAGATGATTTCTGTAAAATGTACAGTTACCGTTCAATATTTTCCATAATACAATCAATCAACTATACCAATTGTATTAAATTAGATCAAGTGCGGAAGCAATAAACTGAAGTCAGAAAAGTATTACAAAAAGAACATAACTCAATAGAGTAAACAGTTCCAGAAAGACAATAACCTGTTGATTTAAATCAAGACTTCAAGAAGATCAATTTTTTTAAAACAAATGGAATCAATTACTTAGAAAACTTGGTTTATTGAAAATTCAAGTTAAGAGATATCCAGAAACCTAAATATGTGTCAAATAGTTTCAGAGAAGATTTTCAAATATACTTAAAAAGAAACAATTTATTGCACGCGAGAAACAGTTAATTGCGCAACAATCAGAATCAAGACAAGTGGTCAAGAATAGGGAAAGAAAGATCAAAAACACAAGTTTTTATCCTGGTTCACCCTTTCTCAAGGGCTACGTCCAGTCCTTTCCAGACTAGCAAAGATTTCTACTAGAAAAGATCTTCAATATCAGTATCAAACAATACAATACTTGCACCCTACAAGCACACCCTGCTCCCAGCAGTAAAACAGCTTATTGAACCCTTTAGTAGTTATTCAAACAGTACAGAACCCTCTGTACAATCTAGTTACAATCACACACCCTATGTAGTATGTAACCACAACCCAACAATATTCAAAAATACAATGAATAGACCAAACCACACAGTGATTCTACTCAAAACAGATTACAAAGATATCAATAACAGAGTAGAAATACTTAGCTCTGTATAAGATCGCAGTTACACATATTTAGAATCAAAGTAATGCTCCAAGATTATGATTCTTGAGAAGAAATGAGTTGACAAGGATTCACAAGATGTTTCGCACGTTTCTCTCTTAAAAGATTTCACAATGTTTTCTTAGAATGATTTCTTTTTTTATGTCAAAACACATGTCTTTCCTTTATATAGGCAGACTGTTTTAAAATCTGTTAAAACTTCAATTAATTAAAATAACTATTCAATCAATTAAACTTTTCTGGAACAAAAAATTTATTAGATTCAGAATAAAATCAGTTTATTAAATCTTCTTTCCAAAACACATTTATTTGAAAACTTTGATTAATTTGATTAAACAATTTTATCTTTGGAGCTTACTAAGACATATGAAACATGCAACAACTGATTTTATGACAAGAGCAGGAACTCACACACACACAAAGCCTAAGTCTAGAACCAACATCTTCATGATCCTCTTTTCAGTCTTCATGATTCCTTAGACTTCATTCACTTGTTATTTCATCAAATTCACTAGCAACTCCTAGTGCTAACATATAGGTCTTATGAGCACTCGATTGAGAACATAGCAAATTGTACTTACTGCATCAGCCAAAGAAATACTTTGGCAATTCAGTTTCATTCAAGAATGTCCTTGTTAGTTCTTTCAAAGACTAATTCTTCCTTTCTACTACTTCATTCTGTTGTGGAGTCCTCGGTGCTGAAAAGTTGTGTTTGATTCTAGATTTGCTACAGAATCTGTCAAATCTTTCATTTTGAAATTCTCCCCCATGATCAGATTTAATGGTAGAAATACCACAATTCTTTTCATTTTAGATAACTTTAGCAAACCTCCTAAAAGCATGATAGGCTTCATCCTTGGTAGCAATGAATAAGGTCCTAGTGAAATGTCAATAATCATCTACTATGACAAGACCATAGTAATTACCTCCTAAGCTTATGGTTCTTAGGGACCAAATAAATTCATGTGAAGTAGCTCAAGAGGTCTAGATGTTGAAACCACATTTAATGGTTTGAAAGAGCTTTTAGTTTGTTTACCCTTTTGGCTTGCTTCACACAATTTGTCCCTTTCAAACTTAAGCTTAAGTAAACCAATTACTAGATCTTTTGATGCAAGTGTATTGAGATGATGCATATGAATATGAGCTAATCTCCTATGCCACAACCAAGACTCATCATTTCTAGTAAGCAAGCAATTCATACTAGATGTTATGCATGAAACATTAAGCATGTATACATTGTTTACCCGTTTACCTACTAGGATTGTTTCACGGGTTTTTGAGTCTGTTATGAGGCAACGATCTGGCTCAAAAGTGATCTTTTACCCTTTGTCACATAGTTGACTTATACTAAGCAAACTGTGCTTTAATCCATCAACTAGGAGTACATCTTTAATGATCACATCATCATTTCCTTCAATATCACCAACTCCAAGTATTCTTCCACAATTATTGTCTCCATAGGTGACAAATCCAACAGGTTTCAGCTCAGATTAATTAATTAAGAAGCATCACCAGTCATGTGTTTAGAGCATCCACTGTCCAAATACCACAGTTGCTTCTTGGAAAATAGACCTGCAAAATAGTTTAAGGTTGAGGCATTGGTACCCTGTTAAATTTGGGTCCACAAGTGTTAGTGATGCTTTTAAGCACCCACCTAACCAGCGCCTTAGGCAAATCAAATTTTCTAATTTCACAGTTTCTCACAAAATGGTCTTTTCTCATACAATAAATGTAAGTCATGGAAGATGAAAACTGTTGCTCATTTGTTTTAAAGAAACTGATGTAATTCCTTTGTTTTCCTTGAAAACCAATTTGATAGCCAATGCCAGCCTTTTCAAAAACACAGTTTTGAGAACCCAAAATGGCATTGAGGTTTGTTGTTCCCATTGAAAGTTTGGAAGCAGTAGTTATTAAGTAATTAACTTTCTTCTGTAGAGCTTCACAGTTTTCACAATTAATTGGCTTGCTAGAGTCAAGATCACTGGAAGCTTTGTAGATTATTTCTAGATGGGCAAAATTAGTTTTCAGTTTCAAAATATCATCTTCCAACTCTTTGACTCTACGTTCCAACCAATTATTCAGTCTTTTCAGTCTATTGTTGGACAAGGCTAATTTGTTTGCTTCTTCATGAGTTTCAAAGAAAGCCTTAAGAAGTGAACTGTAGTTTGCACTATTAAAGGAAGTGTTGGAGTTTGCACTACTAACCTCTGAGTTTTCTTCAACCATGAGACAAAAGTTAGCTTCTACATCTTTATGTGAGGAACTGCTGGAAGAGGAAGCATTGTCTTCCCATGCAATGTAGGCTTTTCTGCCTTTTCCAGATTTGTGACTCTTCTTCTCATTTTCCTTTTCCTTGTTAGCAAGGCTTAGGCAATCTACTTTCATATGACCCTATTTACCATAACCAAAACAGGTAAATTTAGCCGAAGTAGAATCAGATTTCTTGTTGTACCTTTTACTCTGCCGATTCTTCATCCTATCCTTTATCTTGATAAATTTCTGAAATCTCTTTGTCAACAAATTGAGATTTCAGCATCACTGCACTCATCTGAACTCTCCTCACTAGACTCGACTTCTGCAACCTTTGTTTTGAGTGCAAGACTTCTGGATTTCTTCTCAACAATCTCCATCTCTTTTAGTCTTGTCATCTCAAGCTCATGTTCCCTCAATTTGCCAAACAATGTTGTTGTGGTGAGGGTGGTCAAGTCTCTGGTCTCAGATATTGCAGTCACCTTGGGCTGCCAGCTCCTATCCAAGCACTTGAGAATTTTGATATTCAGCTCTTCCTTGTCAAATTTTTTTCCCAATCTAATCAGATGATTGACAATATGAGTAAACCGTTTCTGAACATCTGCAATCGTTTCCCCTTGTTGTATCCTGAACAACTCATTCTCCTGAATTGGAATATAGGGACCATTTACTATGGCATTCCAAATACCACGATCAATAGGTTCAATAAAGATTTTCATCCTCACTTTCTAAAACTGGTATTTCACCCCAGAAAACATAGGTGGCCTGTGTATAGAGGCTCCCTCAGCAAAAGGTAGCTTGTTCTCGACCATGGATCGAAAAACTTGACTAGGATTCAAGTTCTAGCTCTAATGCCAAATGTAAAATAAGTTTAGGCCGAGTTGAAGAGGAGGGTGAATTGAACTTTTAAAAATTTTTGCAAACTATTAAAATTGTTAAAGACAGGATGAAAGTTCTTTATTATAAACTACAGAACAATGATATCAAGAAGATCACAGCAAAGGATCAGTAGTAAATTTTAGAACAGATTCAATCAATGTAAGTGGAAACAGTACCAATAAGTTTACTAGAATCAAAGAAGTAATAGACAAAGCATAGTTTACTCAAACAAACAGTAATACCAATTTACTGCTCACAAGAAGTAAACAAGATTAATCAATACAATCTCATATAGAAGTGGAAGCAATTTACTGAGTTAAAAATATTTTCAGAACAATTAAGAAGTAATAATATGAATAGTATAAGCAGTAATCTTATATCAATCATGCACTAATAAAGTTCAGATGAATTAACAGAACAAGAACCAGTAATTGTTTCAAGGAAAACTTATTTTAAGAAATTTAACCAATTAAACAGTGATCACAGACAACTAAAAACACTCAAACAAGATCAAGAACAAGTTCAGTCAATTATACAGATGAAATAACAATTTCAAAAAAACACAAAATAATACCAAAAGAATGAACAATCAATTACACGAAGAACAGTTAATTGCGCAAGCAAGAACAGAAACAAGAAGTGTTCAAGAAGAGAGAAAGAAAGATCAAGAACACAAAGATTTATATTGGTTCACCCTTCCTTAAGGGCTACGTCCAGTACTTTGCCAACTAGCAAAGAGTTCCACTAAAAAAGATCACCAAGATCAGTTTTACACTATACACAACACTTGCAACCCGCAAGCAAACACTACTCGCAGTAGCAAACAACTAACTGAATCCTACAGCAGTTGTCTAACCAATGCAGAACCCACTGCACTAAGCTTGTTACAATTACAACCCCTATGTAATTTGTAACACAACACTCACAGTACAATAAGAATCAATAAATGAAACAATTATAGTAGTGAATCCACTCAACAGATTACAAATGTATTAAGAACAAAATAGAAACACTTAGCTTTGGATTATGATCACAGTTTCACAAATTCACATCCAAAGCAATGCTCTAATATTAGTTTTCTTGATGAAAAGTGATTGCCAAAAGATCTCAAAATGTTTGCACGTTTTCTCTCTTTGAAAATTTCACAAGTA
>Ga0099825_1009016_pt1 | contig 11563 bp, 6 predicted proteins | sample SiratroredBW_FD_76838 | JGI IMG/M metagenome (GOLD analysis project Ga0099825, IMG submission 76838) | Root nodule microbial communities of legume samples collected from California, USA - Siratro red BW | ecosystem: Host-associated > Plants > Roots > Nodule | place: USA: California | collected...
ATATATAAAAAAAAAAAAAAAAAAAATATATATATATATATATATATATATATATATATATATATATATATATATATATATATATTCATGATTGGATTGGTGATAGAAATGAAAAAATAAGTTGCGGACTCAAATTCATATATAATATCTAATATATCTCAGTAGTTGAAATTTGAAACAATTTAATTTAAATTAATTAATTATTTTTATAAAATTCTAAAATTTTAAATTTCTTATAAAATTTTATCCAATTACCTCATGCTTTTAACAACTTTTAAGAACAACCGTGAATAGATCTTCCCATTTCATGGTGAATGGTTGCAATATTGAGAATGATGGTAACAGGTAACAACTACATTATCAAACCCAAAAGAATGAATTTTTATGGCACTTTTTTGTAGGATAGAACTGGTGTCTCATACTGCAAACTTTATTAGCTGGTATGGTTGATATCTTTAGCAGGCCCAGGGAATTTTATTCTGGAATTGTCATCTAGTACAACTGTCAATGATTCAATGGAATTGAAGTTCAGTCTGTGTTCATCAACTATTCTTCATGGTGGAAGCAAATAATACACTTTATTCAGTGCCAAGAGAATATATGAATTTATGAACACATGATCTAATATTAGTGAGAGTGATTTCTTGTTCTGTAGATGACAAAAAAATTATTTATTTTTCATTATGATGCTTCAGTTATCTTCCATCAAGAATCATAATACCAGTTTCTGAATTCTGTATAAGCATCAAAACAAGAAAATTTGTTTGTGCAAGGAAGCATGAAGTAGTATAATAGTGGTGATTAAACAAAATAGTCCTCTCAGATTCTTCTATCTCAATAACAAAACTTACATTAGCAAAGGTTTCACAATCTAGTTGTTACACTATTTGTTCCAAAACTGATGCACCCCTTATTAAGTGGAAAGGTTTTATGGTACATTATTGTGATGCTTTACATGATTGAGCATGCATTGGGGTTTTCATCACTGAAGAGAGAGGTGAGTTTCTCATCAAGTGAGTTTGGAGCAGGTAGTGCTTGGGCAGCATTTTTCACATAACCTGATGGAGCCTTCTTGTCATATGCCTGTGCCACATAAGGATAAGCCACCAAGTTGTAAGGAATGTAGGGCCAAAAATCTGCTCTTTTTCCTGTGCTCTGAACCTTCTTTAAGACCCTATTTCTGTCCACATAACCTGTCACTGTTACCTTGCTTTGCTTTCTGTTCACCTCTACTTGCTTCACACCTGCATTGTTCTGAACCTGGTTACTTCATGCCTCAACTCATGTGTTGCATATACAGGACAAAAAAGTTATCTTTTCATCATTACATCATAACAAAATAAAAGGGTAAGGTGAATAATGATTTTTTTAACTAATTATGAGAATAGTTTATAGAAAAAACAAAATTGAAACAAACTGAAAAAAAGTGAAAGGCTCTTTTGAGTTATCTACTTATAGTATAAGATCAAATGCCAAATGATCCAAAAGGAAAAACAAATTGTGAAGTTTTAGGGTGGCAAGTAGAAAAGTGTGGTTGATACACAAATAAAGTAAAGACTTGTAGTTGATCACAACAACTCCACAGAAGGGTAACCACTGTTAGGTTTACCCACAGGTTGCATTCATTATTCCACCTTGTGGCCATCAATAGTTGAGAAACAAGAAAAGAATGAAAAAACAAAAAGAAGTTTGGTTTTGTTGTTCTTTCTTATGAGGAGAGCTTGTACTTTCAACAAAAGAAACAGAATCATTATTAAAGGGCCTACTTCTTCAAGCTTTTGGAACTGTATTAAATGACTCCACTATGTGTAACAAAGAGAAAGAAAAATGAAAAGAAAGTGCCATGTTGGAGCTTTTGCAAATTTATGATGAAAAATATGTCAGATGAAGCAGAATTCAAGAAGTTAACTATTTTGTAAAACAAAAAGAGAATAAACTAGTTGGTTTAGCATTCAATTTCTTGCTATAAAAGTGACCAAACCGTGGTGTGTGAACCAAATGGACATAGATTTTCACCTTTCATGTGGACGACAGAATTTCTAACTCTTCTTTCACAGCCATCACAGTCCATTTTCACTTTGATTTCTACAGTCTGGAAGAGAAAGGAAGAAGCATAAAAATCAGATTTTTCTTAAGACTAGGAACACCATGATACGCATATATAACACACAACAAAAATCTGGTGGAAACCTGCATTGGTTTGCGTTTCTTTCCAGTGGGGGGTGCCACTGAGAAAAATTCTGAAATATAGTCAAGAACTCCCATGGCAGAACAAAGAAGAAAAAATAGTCCTTAGAGAGGGAGAGAGGTTGAAAGAGGAACAAAGGATTCTATGTTGTTTTCTAGGACCAGATTTTGGGGTGGCAGTTTATAGGACTATAAAGGAAATGGTTCCCTTATATAGAGAAGAAAGGTGTGTGCACAAATATGCTGAAATTTGATGCATAAAATAATGCATACATAAGACTAATGTTGTACCACAAACACAATACAAGTCAGTATTATCTGTATTCCAATTTGAGTTTCACACTAATTTGGCAGCATTAGGCCATTTGATTTGATGATGATATTTTAATATTTGAACAAGTTTGTTACATAAACTTGTAATTTGATCTACCCAAAACATGCACTGATAAAGGGATTAGCTGTTTTCTTTTGCACTAAGAAAGGGAAACTGTTGTCAGGTTTCTGATCTGCATAACTTTGGTTTTCTTTATTATTCTTATTGTGGGTATGACCTACATCATCATGTTCTGCACATCTCTGTCACAGGGATCAGATTTTCAAACCGCGGTTTCTGTTACATTATCATATGTAGTTCTATGATTATCAGTCACAAAATTTTTAAAATGAAAAAAAAATTATTTTATTTTTCTTTTGAATAAATCATGTTAAGTTCATATACTGAAATGGAAAGAGAACCAACACTTGAAAATGCTTTGTTCACTTGTTTTTAAATAAAATAATGTCACAAAGATATTTTCATTTTAATTCTTTTCAACCGAATAATCTTTATTTCTCACTGGTCAAATGAACTTATATTCTGTTCTGATAAAAGTTGTCACCACTAGCATTCGTTTAGTATATCAAAGAGGATAACTAAACAAATCGATTTAACTGAAAGAACTATTTTTATTCTAATAAAGTTTAGAAATTAAAAAATTTAATATTTAAATATTTAATTAAATTCAATTTTAAAATTTTAAAATTAGGGTTAATAGATAAAAATTATTTTTCAGATGATTTTTAAATATTTTAATTTTGGCAAAAATAAATTAGGTATGATAAAAAATAAAGTAAATTTCACTTTAAGCATATATTTAATTGAAAATAATACTTTCAAGATAAACTGGAAACGCCACAAAATTAGTAAACTACAAAAATTAGGTAAAAAATTAGAATGATATCTGGAAAATATCAATTCTAAAAATTTTTAACTTTATTTTGAATAACTTGTTTACACATTCAATTTATTTCTGATACACTAATAGAGTATCAAAACTTGATGTCCCACCTGAATTTCAAATGGATTGAGTGTTTTTAACCTCGTGTCGAGATAACAGAACATTTTAGTATGTTTTGAAAAATAATAAAATTAAAATAAAATAAATATCTTTAAAATTTAAATTACATTAAAATTTATTTTATATTAGGTTATTTATAATAAATGTATATATTTTAAATAAAGGACAATTAAAATATACTTTTTAGTACAATAATATGAAATTTCGTTTTTACTACCATAAGAAAAAATCACTCTTCATACAATTAATGTAAGTCTGTTTAAAACTTTTCAAGGATATAATCTTAAATGTCCAGTTATTCGTACACAAAGAACATGTGGATTTTTTCAGTGGTTCCAAAATAAAATCCTTTATTTTAAAAGTCATTTAAGTGATTTTTCTGTACAATCCTTTTTTTTAAACTTATTTCAGTGATTTTTCTTTAAAATCATAGTTACAAATGAAATACTTCCAAGTTGCAGCCTCCATTCATTTCGAGATGGGTAACCACTTTTCACACTTCACATATTTGTCTCATACAATCACAACACAGAGCGACTAACAGCACCGACATAAAAAAAAAATCCTCAAAACTAAAACAATCGTTCCTTCAACAATTAAAATTAAATATTTTGATACAATAGCATGAAATTAAGTAACTAATTGAAGTGTTTTTTTTATTTATTATATATAATTGACATGTTTATATTATATTATGAAGTATTACAAGAATTTAAATATGTTTTTAGTCATAAAAATAAATTTGTTTTATAAGAAGATTTATTTATATCTTATCACTTAAAAATTTAAAATTATTAATTTTGACCTTATAAAATGAGTATACTCTAGTTTAGTCTACGTAAAATATTTTCCTTTAATGTTAATCTCACCAAATTTTGAACTTGGTATTTTAGGTCTTAAAGTTATTTTTAAGATAAAAACTTACATTTATATTAAAAAGTTAGAAATTATTTAAAAGTATCAAATTTTGACATTGAAAAAAAAACATTAGTGAATATTGTCTAGTTTAGTAAGACTTTATTAAATATTTTAACATTCAAAGGGATATTTAATTCTAAAATTAATTACTGAAATAATTTAATCTTCACTGTTATTCCAAACATATTCCAATTATGTATGTTTTCAATAAAGTTATTTAAATATAAATGATCATGTAGAGACATGATAAACAAATTTTAATTTTAATTATATATATATATATATATATATATATAATGATATTAAATTCAGATCAAAATCATAATTCTCTAAATTTTATTATTGAAGATTAATTGTATTTTTAATTAGGATTAATTGGAAAAATTGAATGTAATTTATTCACTCCTCATGTTGTTCATTTGTTATACCTACAATTCACCAATACACGCAAAAAAGCTAGATCCAGCTTCATTGTCCTCTCTGGTATCGTTGATTTCGCAGTTTTCTTACGCGTATCTTAGTTGTGATCATGCAATATTTTATATTCAATATTTAATGTAAATTAATATTATAAAACAAAAAATCATCAAAAGAATGTTGATTTGATGCATGGCCAAAAACCAATGACCTCGTATTGAATGTTAAATATAAGGTTGACCATTAAACCAAGGTTGTGATTTGCAACATTTTCTGTCTTGTAGTTGGCCAGTGATGGTTTGCAACTCAGCTATCACGTCAACTCCTAAAAAATTGAAGAATTGAAATTAATGGGAGTTATTATATATCGATACTCACTTTTCTATTTTTCAATTCTATATTCACTTTAAAATTGAAAAAAATATATATTTTATTATAATATAATATTTTATTAAAAAAATACAATTGTAAGGTTGAAGTAATTTATGAATAGTAATGTTAAAATAACTTTTTCCAATTAAGGTGTCCACTTTTCTATTGATCGGTTCAATACGAATTTTTTATGTGAGTTTTATAATAATTTCTATATTGATAAAAGAGATATAGACCTTATGTAAAATTTAAATTTTTAATTCGGTCAAAGAAAATAGACTTTTATAAAATCTATAAAATTTATGTAAAAACTAGTTTTTGGATACAACTTTTGTTAACGGTTATTAATATTATAATAAGTTACTCTTTTATAGCGATGATAGAAAGTGAAATATTTTTAAGGAAAAGAAAAGCTAGTTTTATTGGTTTCTCTTTATAGATAATCACACGTATGTAACAATATATAATATTCAGATAGTTAAATGATTTTAGTTAATATCTACAAAATTTTATTATTATTGACTTAATTGAAAATTAAAAATTATATAAATAAATATTTATAATATAAAGATGATAAAAAAGTACTATATTTATAATATGAAGATAAATTATTTGTCTCACTATTAATTTATATTTACACATTAGGAATTTATAATTACATATGTTAATAAACATTTGATATAATGAGAAATATTGTATAAAAAACGTAAAATGTACATATATCTAAATAAACTAAATAAATTGATAGTTTATTAAATAAATAAAGTTTATTGTATTCTAATGTCTTTCGTATCTTTATCCATCATTGAAAAGATCGATGATTGAACAAATTCAAAATTTGGATTAGTTAATAAAAAGCAAAAATAACAATTAAAGAAATAAATTCTTCGATTGGTATGAAACTATAAATTTAATGTAAATAATTAAAATATATTTTATATTATAATCAAATAGTAATGAAATAAATAATTTATGTTAGGTGTAATGATCCTAGCTATACGTGGAATCGTCACATTTTCGAATGAGCTTAGATAGTTTTATAAATAAAAAAGTCATTAAATCATATTAATTATTAAAGTTATTATGTTTAAAATATAGAACATAAGAAATATATATAATAAGAAACTTACATTTCGATCGTATTTAGTGACCCATTTTTGTTATTTAGCGACCAATTATAATAATTGCTAAAACTTATTTTTTTTGTTAAAAAATGATAAGAAATGATAATTACTGATTATGAGAGATCTATATAAGTTATGGGAATATTAATAATAATGAAGTTTTAAACTAGTTAATAACAATTTAAATTTGCATGCTTGTTAATAAAAGTAAGGTGCTAATAAACGTCTACAAGTCGAGATAAAAGAGAAAATGAAGGCATATTTATTGAAAAGGAAAGAAGAAACTAAAGTCGTAGTTAAAGCTTGAGCTTAAGCAAAGACACAAGACAAAGAAGATGCAAAAGCAAGAGTTGGTGTAAAAGACTTAATTGACAAGATTGCAACTACACTTGATATTGCAAGTATAAGAAGGAACGAGTCTTAAGGATTCAAGTTCTTCTTAAAGAACCTTAGGTTCATATAATAATCAGTGACATTTGTCTCTCCTTGTTTGATGAAGTTTATATCTTCATGAAAATGATTGGTTTTCAAGAACCTTTGATGGAGACCTTGTTATCTGCAGATTGAAAGATGAGGGTGAAAATTGTGATGTAGTGGCTAGATGAAATTAAGCATACAATGAAAGTGGAATTGATTACAATTGACAAAAAAAAATAAATGGAAGAATACAGTAACATTGGAGAAGAATGAAGGTTGTTTGGTGCAATAATGGAGAGTGAATTGGTGGAACAAGGTGCTTGGAAGAGGTTGGGCCAACTTTCTATGGAAAATTATTAGCTAGGCTTCTAAGAGAAGCTAACAAAGATGAAACTCAAGAACCAAATGTGCACAAAAATTTCAATAACAAAACATTAATTCAATAAAGCTTAAAATTTACAACATTATGCATATTTATTTATAGAATGCACTCCTAGTCTAGATTCTAGAGCAAGCTCTCTAACCCTAACTTTTATGACAAACTTATAATCCTAATTTCTATGACAAGCTTCTCAACCCTACCTTGCACCCCAAAACTCTCATAGGATGATGACAAGTGGCACAAGGCGAGAGCTTCTCCCATACCCTAACTTGGACCGCTAATATTATTTATAGACTTTAAAGTCCAACATCTTACACTACATGATCCAAAATACAAGGCCTAAATCTATTCTACTTGGCCTAAATACAAAGCCCAAATTATTTTAAACTATTTTAAATAATTTATACAATTTAGGGGTCTTCTCCTTGACACTCCATGTTCTCCAAAGTGATATCTTCAGGGATGTATTTAGGCCCGAGCAGCTAGTTGGAAGCCCAAACAGGCTCAAATAGGTCAATCTTTTAGAAATTATTTATTCATCTTTTGACTCTTTGTCTTCTTTTTTCTTTAACTACAGTGGTTAGGATGTATTCTATCAACCTTTCTTTCAAATCTTCCAAGAGATCTTTGACATTGTTGGTGTACATGGTACTTTGTGCAATTTGTAATGAAAGAGTATAAATTATCCAAAAAAAATGATTATAACATTGCAAAGTTCCCATACATCAAATATTGCATCATTCCACGATAATTGTTCAATCTCACTATTAACAAACTTCAATTTATCCTTTGAAAACAAAACATATTTCATTCCTCTAATTAGAGTGATGACTTTTTCCAAATAATTGTGGTGTGATAAGAATCATTCTCAAATTCTTGTTGAAATGAAATGAAAGTAAAACTAACTACATAGATTTTGTGGTGTATCCATCTTGATTATTTTATGAAACAAAAAATAAAAGAGAATACAAAAAGGTGGAGGAGAAAAAAACAATGGACGCTTCCTGCATCTCCATGACATCATCCTGCACCTCTATCAAATTTTCAATAACGTTAATACCCTTATAGAAATTACCAAAATGGGTATAAAAATTTTTGAAATAAAATGCATAGTGGTTTGGGCAGTGTGTCGTTGGATCTTCGTAGGGTGATTTTCGATCACCAACGGTGATTGGTGTGGTATGTTGATTGTTTGGTGACGATAAGTAGGTGGTTGAAAGTTCGTAAATGTGATTTCGTTAGTAGTAAGGTGAGAGTGTGGCGGACCGACGAGTGATCGGCGATTGAGGTAAAAAAAATTTCGTTTTGGTTTGAATACTGGATTGTACAATCCGTTAGATAACCGAATTGTACAATCTGGTATATTTTTTTATTGATTTGTTGCATATCAAAATGTGGAATCCATTATACAAATTGTATACCAGATTGTAATGGTAGGGTTCAATATAGTATACATTTTTGTATACCGGAATGTACCTAATCTGATATATAGTTATGAAAAAATGTATACCGGATTACAGGATCCGGTATATAAAATGTATATCAGATCTTGTAATCTAGTGTGTAATTCGTATACATTTTTCATAAATATATACGGGATTAGGTACATTCCAGTATATGTTTTTCTCTGTCACATGATTTTATTTCCTGAAAACAAAAACAACCCCTTATTGAAACAATGTTAGTGACATAGGTTCAAAATCTCTACGAGGAAGGTGTGGGAACAATGAACCAATCATTTGTGAAGGAGGTGTAGGAAAGCGGAGTCAATGAGAGAGGTGCGGGGACATGTAGAAGAGAATGAAAGAAAAATAGAGTAAAAGGCAAAGTTGGATTGCATATTATACAATAAGGTTAATTTAAACATTTCCAATGTTGTATGGAGTTGTAGGGTGAGATCGCGGAGGTGCATGACGAAGCTGTAAAAAAGAACCTATAACAAAAGAAAAAAAATTAGTACAACGAGTACAGTGGTTAAATCTCATTGTAATACCATATTAGAATCCATTGGTAGTGCACGAAGAAATGAAAAAACAACAAACAGTGAAGGAATAGAAAATAGTCGTATTAGTGCTTGTAAAACTATATATTCATGTACTAGAAAAGAGTAAATAAAAGCTATTTGCTTCACAAAAAATAGAGATAGGCCGATATAAGTGTTGAAGTTTTCTATTCTGTTTTATTTAGTCAAATAAAAATCCTAAAGTTTAGGGTAGTTGACAGATATTTAGGATAAATTTCAGTAAGTTGTTTAGGTAGTTTTTTTATTCCAGTAGTCCATATTTTTCTCATTCAGTTACTATTATGTAAGGCTATTTAAAGTCCATTTTCATATCAAATAAAGGATGAACATTTTTTGCACAGTCTGGTACCAACATCTGGTATCAGAGCGAGGTTAAAGAAATCTGATTACTTGAAGCAGCAGTCTTCGTTTGAACCTGGCAATGGCGTCTGAAGGAAGCAGTAGTGGCTTTGTGCAACCTGCCATTCCCAAACTTGATGGTCATTATGATCACTGGGCTATGTTGATATAGAACTTCCTGAGATCAAAAGAATTTTGGGAACTCATTGAAAATGGCATACCTGAAGAAAAAGAAGGAACAATTTTGACTGAGGCACAATCAAAGGCGATATCAGACTTAAAGCTAAAGGACTTGAAGGCAAAGAACTTCTTTTTCCAAGCAATTGAACGAGTTGTCCTTGAGACAATTCTCAAGAAGGATACTGCTAAGGATATTTGGGATTCCTTAAAAAAAAATATCAACGCACAAGTAGAGTCAAACGTGCTCAACTACAGGCTCTTCGTAAAGAGTTTGAAATTCTTCATATGAAATCTGAAGAAACGGTTGATGATTACTTTGCAAGGACATTGTCCATTGCAAATAGAATGAGGATCTATGGAGAAAAACTAGAAGACATTTCTATCATATAAAAGATTTTACGCTCTATGACGTCCAAATTTGATTATGTAATTTGCTCGATAGAAGAATCAAATGACATCGATATCTTGTCAATAAATGAGATGCAAAGCTCATTATTGATGCATGAACAAAGAATGTCAAGCCTGATGGGAGTCCGGCAGCGGAAGCAATAAGATTCACTTTTATCAGAACAATTTGGAAACACCCTGAATGCAATCAATCAATCCAAACAAAACCAATATGCAGTCTAAAACAGAAGAATAAATCAACACCAATAATTAACGTGGGAAAAACCTCTCAATAGAGATAAAAAAACCCACAGAACGGTAAATACTCCACCAATACCAAAACAAAGGTACAATGAGTCTCACAAAATTAATCACAGAGCATATCAATACAACTCTTCCTAATCCTCAAAATGGTCACCAACAATGGCCCAAAAATATCAGCAAATTGAAATTAATAAGAAAGAGTTGAAGAATCTCATCACCTAAAAAATAGACAATGTTCATGAATTTTCTGGAAACAAAATACAACTCCGATCTCAAATCCGACCATCCAAAACAATGAACTGCGTGTGATAAAAACTCCAGTAAAAATTTTAGACCAATTGGAGAAGATTTCACCGTTGGATTTCCAAAACAACCAAGATTGACGGTAACAGGAACTTGCTGTGGATAACAACTCTTCACAAAATTCCTGAAAATTCTACAGACCTCCAGTGGACAATCACACCGTCCAAATTCAAGAAATATGAGTGAGAAATCTACAATAAAAATTGCAGCTCGATCAGACAAGGTTTCACTGTTGGATCTTCAAAACAACCAACACAGGTTGCTATAGGAAGTAGTTGCGAATTACCTCTCTCTCTTTTCTTCAAAGTGGTTGCTCACACACTTCTCCACACACCAAAACTCTCACGGTTGCACACACACAGTTGCACACACTCAGGGTTAGCCATTTACCCTAATTATAATGATGCATTATATTGGGTTTGTCATGTGTCATAGACACACCAAAACGTAATGGGTTTAGGCCTCACAAGGAGAAAAACAACCCAACAAATCTCCCCCTTCTCGACTAGGTTGAGGCCCTCACAAATCCAACCTAATTTTCACATGTTTCATGCTCTTTCTAGGAAATGTCTTTTTCATCATATCAACATTGTTATCATTAAAATGAGCCAAATTACCTCTCTCTGACTTCCTTGAAGGTAAGTGACTCTTGAAAGACATTCTAGTTTGCTTTCCACCAAAGCAATGAGAACTTTTCTGCAAATGTGCCTTTCCAACCGCAGACAATACATTCTTTCTAACTAAAACAGACTTTCCTTTCTCACTCATATGACATAACCTCTTATGCCACAAGTCAGTTCCATTAACAAACTCAGCTGCATGAACAACATCTTTTACAATTTTAGCCTGAGTTATGTAAAGTGTAGAGTGCTTAGTACCTCTACCCACAACCATGGAACCCTTAGTGAGCTTC